>Ga0209599_10000019_pt1 | contig 131069 bp, 110 predicted proteins | sample Shrwel_input2_FT_FD_187534 | JGI IMG/M metagenome (GOLD analysis project Ga0209599, IMG submission 187534) | Subsurface microbial communities from deep shales in Ohio, USA - Utica-3 well 1 S input2 FT (SPAdes) (version 2) ...
TACCTGCAATCACGCGGCCTGCGTTAATCTGTGTGTTACCGCTATACGTGTTGTCGCCATTCAATGTCACACTACCTGCACCCAACTTGATTAAACCACCACTGCCGCTAAGCAAGCCACTTAACGACAAGGCGTTGGCTTGTGTATTCAACGTACCATTGCTATTACCCAATTGGATGTTGCGACTGCTTGTTACATTGGAAGTAATCTCTAATGCACCACCATTCAGCAACACATTTCCAGTTTTGCCCAACTGATTATCTTTCTCAATAATCAAAGTGCCGCCTGTTACTGCTGTACCAACATAGCTATTATTGTCATTGGTTAATGTTAAAGAGCCAGCACCGCTTTTAATCAGTTGGCTTGCATCAGTGCCACCACTAATAAGCCCCGTAATCACCGTATTATGACCAGCCGTATCAATACCACCCTGAGAAGCTGAAATCGTCAGATCACGGCTAATTGTCAAATCAGCTAACGTCTGTAAAGCTCCACCATTCAAAATCAGGCTATTGCTCACGTCACCTAAATTACTATCCTGAGAAATAGCCAACATACCTGCATTGATATTGGTATTGCCTTTGTAGGTATTGGTGCCACTCAATATTAACTGACCAACACCCTCTTTCGTTAATCCACCATCACCACTCATATCGCCACTTAAAGAGCTATCGTTGGTCATGGTATTAACAGTTGCATTACCGCCCACTAACAGAATTTTCTTGGACAGTGCCACGGCTGCTGATGTTTCAAGCACGGTATCTGCTTTAAGAGTAATATCAGTACCACTACCAAAAGCCTGACTATTATTTACAATCACTTTGCCAGCACTAATAATGGTGTTACCTGTGTAAGTATTCACACCATTTAAAGTAAGGCTACCCGTTCCATCTTTACTCAAACCGCCTGTACCACTAACAACGCCACTTAAAATGCTATTGTTAGTTTTGACATTCACAATCGCGTCACCATCAAGCCGCAACTGATTGGACAAGGTCAGAGCTGCTGAAGTCTCTAGTGCAACTCCCGCTTTAAGTGCAACTGTATTTGTTAAACCCAGCGATTGATTATTATTAACAACCACCTTTCCTGCATTAATGACGGTATCACCCGTATAAGTGTTAACCCCATTTAAGGTTAAACTGCCTATCCCATTCTTATTAATCCCACCGACACCACTAATGACACCCATCAAAACACTGTCATTATCTTTTGCACTGTCAATAGTTGCGGTACCAGCAAGTTGCAATTGATTCGACAATGTAACCGCAGCTGAGGTTTTCAATGTCGTTTTATCGGCAAGGACAACGCTACCCGTTCCGAAGGATTTATTTTTACTAATAGTAACTTCACCAGCATCAATGGTTGTACCACCTGTATATGTGTTATCGCCATTTAATACGAGATGCCCTATAGGATCGTCTTTTTCTTTAGTCAAACTTAAACTACCGACCCCACCAACAACACCATTTAGGGTTAGTATATTGCCCTGTGTATTCAATGCGCCACGGCTAGCCAATTGGATATTACGGCTACTTTCTAGTGTAGCGGTAGAGCGTAATTCGCCACCATCTAGTGTCAATATTGCATGTGACGTACCTAAACTGCCATCGCTACCTATCGACAACGAACCTTGTTTAACTGTAATTCCTGCTGTTAATAAATTGCTACCTACTTGGTTCAGCGTCAGATTGCCTTCACCTTTTTTAACAAAGACACCTGAACCGCTAAGTACTGTACCGATTTTGCTATCATGGCCATTGGTATCAATACCGCCACCTGCCACATCGACAAATATACTACGACCACCATCGCCACCCTCACCTAAAGTACCAAAATCAATATCCTTAGCGAGCTGCAAATCACCGCCATTCAGTGTAATTGTTTTACCCAAGGCACCTAAATTGTTAGAGTCGTCAATTGCTAGGGTACCTTGCTTAATGAGTGTTCCCCCCGAATAGGTATTAGGGCTTTTAAGCTCTAAAGTTCCCAATCCCATTTTGACAAAAGTCCCAGCCCCCGACATCACACCACTGACGGACGCTGTATGGTTATTCGTGTCAATACCACCACCTTGACTATTAATGACAATTTTTTGGCTAATACCCAAGTCATTATTAATACGAACATTACCACCATCCAACGTTAATTGCCCTTTACCCAAATTTCCTTGCTCGGATATGCCTAAAGAGCCTTCTTTAACCAAAATATCTCCTTCAAATAAGGAGTTTGCGCCCGTGAGGTTTAGATTCCCAGCACCCGACTTGATTAAACTTGGTTTGAGACCTACGCCTGCTTTAATTTCACCCGATAATGTTGCATCACCTGTTGCGACAGACAATGTGCCACCATTACTGGTCAAATTTACAGTGCGATTAAGTGTATTTGAGGTATTTGCGACAGTTGACCCCGTAATAGCTAAAGTTGCACCATCTATCTCGATTTTGCCATCGATCGAACCTAGCGCCTCATTAGTTGAAACCTCCAATGTGCCTTCTTTGACTCTAACGCCACCTTGAAAAGTATTATTCGTACCCGTAAGCTTCAAAACGCCTGAGCCTGTTTTTACCAATTGACCTAGACCACTGATCGAACCAGAGAGAGTATCTGTTTGTGACGTTGTATCAATTGTGCCATTCGCGCTGGTAATTATCACACCACGAGATGAACTAAGTGCGCCTGTCGTCTGTAATGTCCCACCATCTAACACTAAGCTACCTAGTACATTATTGGTATTAGCAACCCCCAACGCAGCATCGGATGTTATTTGCAGCTTACCTTCACTAATGGTGGTATCACCCGTGTATGTATTTGAACCCGTCACATTGAGAGTGCCATTACCCGCTTTACGAAGACCTCCACTACCTGTGACTGCTGAAATAGTACTGGAGTTAGCGGAAGTATCAAACGTACCACCTTCACCATTTAACGTGAGTGATGAAAGTAAAACAGCTCCAGTAAACTTAACATCGCCGCCATCAAGAATGAGCTTGGCAGTGGCACCACCAATATTTTTCAAGTTATTAACAATTAATTTACCATCTTGTACTGTTGTTGAGCCGCCATAGGAATTACCTGCCCCTGATAATATTAGCGTGCCTGCACCCGTCTTAGTTAAACCGCCCGTACCTGCACCAGTACCTGCACCAGTACCTGCACCCGTGCCAATCTCACCTGTACTCTCACTTAAACCTGAACCTGCTTTAACAATACTGCCTTTTATTTCAAGAATATTACTAGATCCAACCGTTTCTAAAGTACCGCCGCCATCACCGATATGTATATCCTTGCCACCCGCTGCTTTATCTTCAATAGTGAGAGCGCTCGTTGTTTGTAGTGTCCCTCCATCCAAGGTCAGCTTACCCGCTGCCGTGCCTAATGCTCTACTATTCGCAATACTAACTTTTCCGCCCAATACGGCCGTTTCAGACTGTGTATTTGTCGCATTTTTGAGGGTTAATGTGCCTGCACCTAACTTGACTAATGGACTGCCACCCGAGACTAGACCACTCAAGATAACATCGTTACCCGCCGTATTAATACCTCCACCCGAAATAGACGTAGTAGTCACTTTTCGCTGAATATCAATACTGTTATTCACTTGCAATGCACCGCTTCTAATTTCAAGCGTACCCGAAACCGCGCCCAGATCACTGTCTTTATCAATAATCAATGTACCGCCATCAATGAGCGTGCCACCTGTGTAATTATTTGGCGTATTAGCGGTTGTGAGAGTTTGATTACTGACTGTTAACGAGCCATCACCTTTTTTAATTAACTTGCCTGTACCTGTGATTTGGCCATTAATTTCGCTATTGTGGCCTGCTGTATTGATGGTCTCGCCTGTGGCTGAACCCGTTATAGTCAGGATTCTATCAACTGATAATGTAACATCTGAATTTGTTTGTAACGTTGCACCATTACTAATAGCAACATTTCCTGTGTTAATTCCAAGCGTCTTATCTGTACTACCTAAGCTTTTATCACCGCTAATGGCTAACGTACCTTCTTGGATACTTGTTCCACCGACGTAGGCATTATCCGCGGTAAGCGTCAGTGTACCGACACCTTTTTTCACCAGACCACCCACCCCTGAAACAGTGGATGTAATTTGAACATCTGTAGTCGTATTATTAACAGTTATCGTACCTGTAGGTGCAGGAACAACAACTTGCTCAGTAATCGTGGTTGAATTATTAAAGGGACTGGTAAAAACATCTTGCGCTAAAACAGGCATCGGCACTGTCAAGATTAAAGCAACAGATAAAGCCAACGGATTTACTTGAAATGGGGGGCGACGCATCATGATCTCCTTTCTAACTTTTACGTTGCTAGTCTTTGTTTTTCTAGCTGTTAAAGCTTGTAGTTATAACGAATTAAAAGGGGTTAAAGCCAACAAAATTGGGTCGATGATAGCATATAATTTTGCAATGACATCACGTATATTATTATTCGTCAAATGTGGACTAGACGATAAAAAAGCCCACCATTCGCCTAATAAAAGAGCAACTTCTAGGCAAAATGAGCTAAAAAATGTATATATAAAAATAGCCATTTTAACTTTTTGAAAAGACTCAACGTTTCTGATATCGCTGAACGCATAAATCTTCAGACACAATAGTTGAACTGTCGTAATAATTGTGCTGTTTCCGTTAATGGCAAACCTACGACATTACTATAGCTGCCGTCAATCTTTGCAACAAATAATGCACCTTTGCCTTGAATACCATAACCGCCCGCTTTATCGTGCGGCTCACCCGTTTGCCAATAGGCGATCATTTCAGCAATCGACAACTGCCGAAAATAGACATCGGTCGTCACAACTATCGTTTGTTGATGCTGATCATTCGCCAGTGTGACACCCGTCAATACTTGATGGCAACGTCCACTCAATGACTGCCATATCGCAATGGCTTGTTCTAAAGTTTCGGGTTTTCCAATAATTGTACTGTCAACTACTACCGTGGTATCGGCAGCCAATACCAACTCATTGGGCTGACATTGCGCTAATCCCGCCTGAGCCTTAGCCAACGACAAACGCTGGACATAGCATTCTGGTGACTCTGTTGGCCGTGTGGACTCATCAACATCCACTCGTAACACGTTAAATGAGACACCAATTTGTTGTAGCAACTCACGACGACGCGGTGAAGTCGAGGCCAAAAAAAGAGCTGGATTCATTAACAACTGCGCCTCCAACGTTGCAAAGCAATTAAAATAAATGGCCAAAAGCAGGCACTCGTGAGTGCGGGTAGCCAGTATTGCCAATGAAGATTTGATTGCCCAACTAAGCTATACACTAAAAAACGAATCGCCAAGCCCAAGCCTACTAAAGTAAATACTAAAAATCCCGTCTTGGGCAATGACAAAATACGCGCTTGGCGAATCGATAGTCTCGCTAAATATGCCACCACACTCATCGATAATGCGTAAACACCCAAGGTATTATTCATTAATAGGTCTAATATCAAGCCGACAAAAAACGCTGTCCAAACGCCCACTCTGGATGGGTGATTCAAAATCCAAAATATCACCAACAAGGTCAACCACTCGGGGCGACCATAAGACAACACCGTCGGCATAGGGTACATGGTCAGCAATGCGCCGACAGCCACGCTAATCGGAATACTCCACACAGGCTCAGGGAGACGCATAATTGGTCTCCGACGTGGCAGGTTCAGGCAAAATAATGGGCTGTTCATCATGCAAAGAGCGTCGAAACAAGACAATCACATGACGACTACTATCTAACTCGGCGATGGGCTTGGCATACGCTTCCGTAAACTCGCTACCATGTTGATGTTTAACATCGCTAATTATTGCGACGGGATAGCCCGCTGGAAAGCTATCACCTAATCCCGATGTAACTAACTCATCGCCTACTTTAATATCAGCAGACTCAGGCATGTAATCCAACCTCAAACGAACATTGTCACCCATACCCGTCAGAATCGCACGGTCACCTGTCCGGCCAACACGGACAGGAATGGAGTGGCGATTATCCGAAATTAACATCAAAGATGACAGTCGCTCGGTTGACTCCACTGTTTGCCCCATAATGCCTTTCGCATCCAAAACGGGTAAACCGACAGTAACACCTTCGCGTAAACCTTTATTCAGGGTAAAAACGCGATGATTTGGATTCGGATCAATAGAGATAATTTCAGCATTCAAAATATGGTCATTAATGCTGAGGGTAGAATCTAATAACGCACGCAAACGTGTATTTTCGGCGCGACTTTCGGCTAATTGTTGTAACTGTACAGAGGTTTGTAACAAGGCGGCATGCAAAATTTTATTTTCTTCATACAAGCTTTTTTGTGTTCTTAATCGTTCACTCACACCCACAACAAGACGATTAGGATAGCTTAAAACACGATTCAACGGTTCTAATAACTGCTGGCTTTCGTGCCGTATTTGTTGAAACTGTTCAGCATATCGGCTATCAAAAAACGTCAACGCACTGGCACACAATACAGCCAACACCAAACGATATCCCCCCGCAGGAATATCGTCAAAACGTCTTTTCGTCCGATAGCCTATATCACTCATTAGTGAACAAATAAGCTGTCGTAGGCCGAATTATCCAAATAGGATAAAGCCAGTCCCATCCCTCGGATCACACACGTTGTGGGATCATCGGCAATAATCACAGGCAAACCGACTTCTTGAATCAATAGTTTGTCTAAGTTACGGAGCTGCGCACCGCCACCCGTCAACATAATGCCACGTTCAGCAATGTCAGAGGACAACTCAGCAGGCATATCCTCTAGGGCATTTTTGACGGCATTGATAATATTTTTTAACGGCTCTTGCAATGCTTGGGAAATTTCTTGGGCATTAATTTTAATGGCCGTTGGTGCGCCTGCCGATAAATGACGACCTCGCACTTCCATTTCAGCATTCTTATCTTCTGTCACTAATGCCGAACCAATTTCTTGCTTGATATGCTCTGCCGTCGTTTCGCCGATTAAGCAGCCATGTTGACGACGAATATGGGTCACAATCCGCTCATTAAACACATCACCCGCCGTACGGATAGAATCGGAATAAACACACCCTAATAATGAGACAACGGCAATTTCAGTTGTACCTGCGCCAATATTAATCACCATCGAACCACAGGCTTGGTCAACAGGCAAACCTGCACCAAGAGCGGCAGCCATCGGCTGTTCTATTAAGCGTACATCATTTGCCCCTGCACCATCCGCTGCTTCACGGACAGCACGTCGTTCTAACAAGGTTGCTTTGCAAGGTACAGTGACTAAAACACGTAAACTTTGTCTAAAAACAGGCTTAATATGCGCTTGTTGAATAAAGTGCATCAACAAGGTTTCTGTCATTTCTAAGTCAGAAATCACGCCATCTTTCAATGGGCGAATAGCACTCAGGCCAACAGGTGTACGCCCTAACATTTCCTTCGCTTTAATGCCAATTGCCGCGACGCTGCGCCCTGTTTCACCTTGTCGAATCGCGACGACAGTCGGTTCATCAAGGACAATGCCTTTTTTGGCGACAAACATTTGAGTGTTGGCTGTTCCTAAGTCGATAGCAAGGTCTGTGGAAAAAAAACCTAAGAGACGTTTGAACATTATGAGTAAACCTGATTTTTGAAAGAGAACATCCCGATTTGGGCGACACTTTAGCGAAAGCAAACCCTTTGGACAAGCGGCAAGTGAGCCATGCCAACAAAATGTCGCTGAAAACACTGTTTCACCGTTGCTTGGTCTGTGTTAATTTGCAGCCCACAACATTCCCCCTTAGCTTATGGAGATTCGAGAGCATTATGGCACTCACTCTTGACGATATGAATAAAATTGCCCATCTGGCACGCGTTGGCTTATCGGACGACGAAAAGAATCGTTATACCGAGAGTTTAAACAACATTTTAGGCTTAATTAATGAACTGCAAGCGGTCAATACCTCTGGCATTGAGCCATTGGCACACGCTTTAGAAGTCACACAACCATTACGTGCGGATGTGGTCACTGAACACAATCAACGAGATGCTTATCAAGCCATTGCCCCTGCGGTACAAGACGGTTTGTATCTCGTGCCGAAGGTCATGGAATAATTCCCCTCACCCCAACCCTCTCCCAAAGGAGAGGGAGAAACGCACTGAACGTATCAGTAATAAAGGTTAAACATGTTACATACCTATACCCTCGCCGCTCTTCGTGACGGCCTTGCGCGTGGTGATTTTTCTAGCCGCGAACTGACGCAACACTTTCTCAATCGTATTCAACAGTATGATAGCGAACTCAATAGCTTTATTACGGTCTGTGCCGATAACGCCTTAGCCCAAGCCCAAATTGCTGATCTTGCTCGTGCCAATGGCTCGGCTCATGCGTTGGCAGGCATTCCTTTGGCACAAAAAGACATTTTCTGTACCCAAGGCGTAAAAACATCCTGCGGCTCTAAAATGTTGGATAATTTTATTAGTCCGTACAACGCGCATGTCATTAGTCAATGTGAAAGCGCAGGTTTGGTGATGTTGGGTAAAACCAACATGGACGAATTTGCGATGGGCTCATCCAACGAAAGCAGTTTTTATGGTGCGGTAAAAAACCCATGGGATTTGACTAAAGTGCCCGGTGGTTCGTCAGGTGGCTCCGCCGCTGCGGTGGCTGCCCGTTTAGCACCTGCGGCAACGGGCACGGATACTGGCGGCTCCATTCGTCAACCTGCGGCATTGTGTAACTTAACAGGCTTAAAACCGACGTATGGCCGTGTTTCGCGTTGGGGCATGATTGCTTATGCTTCCAGTCTTGACCAAGCAGGCCCGATGACACAAACCGCCGAAGATGCGGCGTTGTTATTAAATGTGATGGCGGGTCACGATGCCAAAGACTCGACGAGCATTGATAAAGACGTACCTGACTATACCGTCACCTTAAATAACGACCTCAAAGGCTTACGCATTGGTATTCCCAAACAGTATTTTGGTGAAGGCTTGGATGCAGATGTAGCCACGGTGATTCAACAATCCCTGAAAGAACTGGAAAAACTCGGTGCAATTTTAGTCGAAGTTGATTTACCCAATACGGGTTTATCCGTTCCTGCGTATTATGTGATTGCGCCTGCCGAAGCCTCCAGTAACTTATCGCGCTTTGATGGTGCACGTTTTGGCTACCGTTGCGACAATCCTAAAGACTTAACTGACCTCTATAAGCGTTCGCGTGGTGAAGGCTTTGGCAGTGAAGTCAAACGCCGCATTATGATTGGCACTTACGCACTGTCGGCAGGTTATTACGATGCCTATTATTTACAAGCACAAAAAGTTCGCCGTTTAGTGCAGCAAGACTTTGTTAAAGCTTTTGAGCAATGTGATGTTATTGCAGGCCCCACCTCACCAAGCGTCGCCTTTGGTTTTGGTGAGAAAAACACCGACCCCGTTGCTATGTATTTATCAGACATTTATACCATCGCCACCAACTTAGCAGGCTTACCTGCAATGAGTATCCCTGCGGGCTTTAGTAAAAACTTGCCCGTCGGTTTACAACTGGTGGGGAATTATTGGCAAGAAGCCCAATTATTAAATGTCGCTCATCGTTACCAACAAGTGACTGCTTGGCATAGTCAATTGCCGTTCCAGTTTGCTTAATTTTAGAATACAGAGGAGCAACCCTTCATGTCATGGGAAGTGGTTATTGGTTTAGAAGTTCATGTGCAATTGAACACCCACAGTAAAATTTTTTCGGGCAGTGCCACCACGTTTGGTTCTGAGCCCAATACCCAAGCCAGTTTAATCGACTTAGGTATGCCTGGTGTCTTACCTGTCCTCAACAAAGAAGCCGTCAACATGGCGATTCGTTTTGGTTTAGGTGTTGATGCTGACATTGGTTCAATGAGTATTTTTGCGCGTAAAAACTACTTTTACCCCGATTTACCGAAAGGCTATCAAATTTCGCAATTTGAATTACCGATTGTGGGGAAAGGCCATTTAGATATTATTTTAGATAGCGAAACGACTAAACGGGTCGGTATCACTCGCGCCCATTTGGAAGAAGACGCGGGTAAATCATTGCATGAAGATTTTGCAGGCATGTCAGGCATTGACTTAAATCGTGCTGGGACACCGCTCTTAGAAATTGTATCTGAACCCGATATGCGCTCTGCCAAAGAAGCCGTTGCTTATGCCAAAGCCATTCACTCGCTGATTCGTTATTTGGGCATTTCCGATGGCAACATGGCCGAAGGCTCAATGCGTTGTGACTGTAATGTGTCATTACGTAAAAAAGGAACAGAAAAATTCGGCACGCGCCGTGAGATTAAAAACGTTAACTCGTTTAAATTTATCGAAAAAGCGATTAATGCTGAAATTGCATGGCAAATGGACGAATTAGAATCTGGCCGCGAAGTTATTCAATCGACCGTATTGTACGATGCCAACAAAAACGAAACCCGCGCCATGCGCAGCAAAGAAGAAGCCAACGATTACCGTTACTTCCCAGACCCTGATTTATTGCCTGTCATCGTCACTGAAACGATGATTAACGATATTCGCGCGTTATTACCCGAATTGCCCGTGGCTAAAAAAGACCGTTTTATGGCCGATTTTGGTTTATCTGCTTATGACGCAGGCGTTTTAGTTGCTGAACGTGAACTCGCTGAATACTTTGAAGCCACCGTCAAAGCCGCCAATGGCCAAGCCAAACAAGCAGCTAACTGGGTGATGGGAGAGTTATTAGGTGCGTTGAACAAGGCCGAAAAAGAACTCACCGACTCCCCTATTTCTGCCGAACAATTGGGCGGACTGATTAACCGCATCAACGACAACACTATCAATGGCAAAATTGCTAAACAAGTCTTCAGTATTATGCTCGAAGGTCATAATGAAACGGCAGATGCTATTATTGAAAAGCATGGCTTAAAGCCTGTTACGGATACAGGTGCAATTGAAGGGATTATTAACGAGGTGATTGCTGCCAGCCCGCAACAGTTAGCGGACTATCGCGGCGGCAAAGACAAGTTGTTTGGTTACTTTGTGGGTGAAGTGATGAAACGCTCTAAAGGAAAAGCCAACCCTGCACAGGTCAATGAGTTGTTGAAAAAGGCATTGGCAGGTTAAAAAATATAAGGGCGCATATACATTGCGCCCTTATTATTGGCTCTTTATCTGGCGTTTAGTATTTCGTTTAATAGCCCTTCGACTTCGCTCAGGGAGCAATTTACGCTGGCTGAGCGAAGTCGAAACCTATTTACTAGCAACGTTCAGCATTTCTTGGGGTGGCTCAACACTTCAACACTCATTAGTGATGAATCAGTTGAACACCATAATCTTCATCAACATAATGCGTCTGCCCTGCATCTATGCAATGAGCATCGTGGGTGCTAATCGAATAATCAACTAAATTACTCACGGGAACTCTTATTACACGGCCAACCCAATAGTCATCACAATCATAAGGCTCACTCTCAATTACACACACGACTTGATCTACTGTTGACCAGTCTGTCGGACGAATCCAAACATAAATGAGCGCACCATGATTATTTAACAGTCCAACTTTTAAGCGTAACACCCACTCATTCATGCCCTGTAAATAGAAGCTGCGAATATCGGGAATTTTCTCTCTGACTTTATTAACGGCTTCGCTTAAGGCCACGTAATAATGACTTTCATCCGCAGGAACGGGCGCGTTGACACCCAACTGTCGAGCAATGGTATAAATCCATTCATCATAAGAACCTTGCCAATCTGGCATGGGTCGAGGCGTGAGAAACAACTCTTGATTACGCCCAATATCATCTTCATGTTTAGACGCCGCACCTTCAAACACCAACTGCATCATCAACATATCATTTTTTTGGCTACTATCTAACTCAGGAAAAGTATCTACTAGCGCACTTGACGCAAACACATCTTCTCGTGTAAAGCTGATGATTTTGGGAATTTTGCTTTCGTATTTAATGAGTTTTGAACTAATTAACGTGGCCAAAAAATAAGCCACACGACAATGGTTTGCCGCAACAGGAGCTATTTGTATGGGAGGAAATTCTAGCGTCGTTAGCCAATGGCGACCATCATGATTTTTACTGTACATCACTAATGGTTTTTCTGTATACATGTTGCGTCTCCTTGCAAAAGTCAAAATGCGTATCCGTTCACATTATTCCTAACCATAGCATAAAAAAGTGAATACCATCACATTACATTCCAAAAAGCTTATTGGAATAATTTATAAACGTTAGGAACAATCACAGCTATTGAAATACTTGTAAAAAAGGAGGCGTTATGCCTCCTTTTTTTATCATTTTGGACTATTTAGTGCAGTACCCGCTGAGGTTTATCATTAGGCCGACCAAACATTTGCAACCTGTCATCATTAAACAACTCCATATCAGGAGCTAGGATTTTAATATAACGATCAAAATACAAAATCTGTTTAAATAACAACGCAAATGCTCGCGGGAAACGAATACCATGCTTCTCGCCTACAGCAACTATTTCCAGCATTAACTGATTGATTTCACTATCATTTACCGCGCCATTTAACACACTCGTTGGGTCAACGACAGTAAAGGCTTGGTAAATAACCTGTAAGTCTTTGGCCAAATCAGGAATATTGACTTTATGGTGAGTCATACCAATACCCACCATTGACTCCGCCATTTTTTCAAAATCCCCTTCACCAATAGATTCCATAAAGGTAGTGGTTGCTGTCCATGTCGAAGGGTCAATACGGCCAACAATACCAAAATCAATAAATCCTATACGACCATCTGTTAGCACCATTAAGTTGCCTGCGTGTAAGTCGGCATGGAAGGACTCACAAAACATTAAACTCGAAAACCACGTATTCATCGCACCGACCAACGTTGCAGCAGGATCTTTGGCGTACTTTTTAATGGTTTCTAAATCGGTTAATGGCACACCATAAAAACGCTCCATCGTTAATACCCGTAAACTCGACGCATGAGCATAGGTTAACGGGGCAATCGCCAAAGGATTACTGGTAGCTTTGAGAAATTTATTAAACTGACGGACGTTTTCCGCTTCTTTATAAAAATCAACTTCCTCCATCATGCACGCTTGAATCTCGGAGACAATCGCGGATAACGAAGCAAATTTAATTTTTGGAAATAAACGTTCAAAAATACGTGTTGACCAATAAATAAAGTTTAAATCAGTCAGTAAAATATTTTCCACACCCGGCTTTTGTACTTTAATGACCACCGATTCACCTGTCACCAAGGTAGCGGCATGCACTTGAGCAATAGAAGCCGACGCTAAAGGCACTTCATCAATAAACGAGAAGATACTATCTAACGGCTGCTTTAATTCGCTTTCTAAGACTTTTTTGATGTCTTTAAAAGGCAAGGCTTTGGTTTTATCTAAGCAATGTTGAAACTCATTGACGTAGTCCGCAGGAAACAACGATGGCGAACTGGCAACAAACTGCCCCAACTTGACATAGGTCGCGCCTAAACGTTCAAAGGTTTGACGTACTAAACGTGGCGTAGCAGGACGATTGCCGCGCAACCAACTAATCCCTGTTCCAGCGAGTACTACGCTCGTTTCACCGATTCTGAGTACACCTTTTAGCGCATTGCCTAATGTTGCATAACGATTCATAACGTTACCTCGTTGTTGACGTTGCCACAGACGGGACAATTGGGGTCTTTGCTGAATTTGAGTGTGCGCCATGTCAGCATATCGGCTTCCCATAGTAGCAACTTTCCGTATAACACCTCGCCGACACCGCTTAAACATTTTAACGCCTCATGTGCTTGTAACGTACCCATCACCCCTACCACGCTCGCTAACACGCCTGATTCGCTACAGGTGGCGGCAACATCATCGGCTTGTGGGTACAAACAGCGATAACAGGGAAACTGGCGACTGCCATAAAACACCGACAATTGACCACTGAGACCAATTGCAGCCGCAGAAATTAAGGGTTTATCGGCGTGAACACAAGCACGATTGACCGCATCACGGGTCGTAAAATTGTCAGAGCAATCTAACACCGCATCGACTTGGGCTATTAGCTCAAACAAATTGTCGTCGTTTAATATTTCAATAATGGGTTTGAGTTGAATGTGGGGATTAACTTCACTTAAATGTTTAGCAGCCGCTAAGGCTTTAGGCTGACCTATATCGGCATCGCGATACAAGACTTGACGTTGCAAGTTACTCAGCTCAACCGTGTCAAAATCGGCCAACCACAACTCACCAACCCCTGCACTCGCTAAATATAAAGCGGCTGGACAACCTAGACCACCCATACCGATGATTAATACTTTGGCGGCTTTCATTTTTTCTTGGGCGACAATATCCCACTGCGGTAATAAAATTTGGCGGTTATAACGCAACAATTCAGCATCATTTAACATTTTTGCCCCACGCTATAACGAATATTGCCACCATAATCACGGCCACTCTCCACATTCACAAAGCCTGCTTGCCGAAATAAGGCTTGCACTTCATCACCTTGTTGAAAACCGTGTTCTAACACCAGCCAGCCTTTTTTATGCAAAAAATCGCTCGACAATCGGACAATCTCTATCAAGTCGGCTAAGCCATTGTTTGCCGCGACTAATGCCCCTAAGGGTTCATACTGTAAATCAGTTAAGTGAGGGTCGTCATTAGCGATATACGGAGGATTACTAACGATACAGTCGAACAAACCTGTTAATGGCTCAAGCCACGAACCTAGCTTAAATTCGACCTGTTGAATGCTATTTTTTAAGGCATTCGCTTGGGCAACCGCTAAACTTTGGGGATTAATATCGGTTGCAATAATCTGCCATTCGGGATGCTCTATCGCTAAACTCAAGGCAATCGCGCCACTGCCTGTCCCTAAATCTGCCACCCGCCATTGTTGGTCTTGCCCTAAGGCTAGAACTTTTTCGACGACACACTCGGTATCAGGGCGCGGAATAAGGACAGCGGCATTAACCGATAAAGACAACCGCCAAAACGCTCGCTCGCCCAAAATATAGGCCAACGGGACACCTTGTTGACGTTGCGCGAACTCGTGCTGAAATTGTGCTAACTGATCGGCGGTGAGAACATAATCTGGCCACGTCCGTAAAAACGTCGTATTTTTGCCAATTGCTCGCGCGAGGAGAATGTCAATTTCTAGGCGCGCGTCATCACTGGTTAAATGCAGCAACGATTGTTGCTGGAGTTGTTTCAACGTCAATATGGTCAAATCAACCCTCATCCGTCGCCAAAGCAGCCAACTGATCCGCTTGGTGTTCACGTGCTAATGCTGAGACTAATTCCGTTAAATCACCTTCCATAATGGCATCTAAACGGTACAGCGTCAGATTAATACGATGATCTGTAACACGTCCTTGCGAGAAATTATAGGTACGAATACGTTCCGAACGATCACCCGAACCGACTAAATCTCGGCGCATGGTTGTCGTGGCTAGATGTTGTGCATCGCGTTGTTGATTTTCGAGTTTTGCTGCTAACCATGCCATCGCTTTGGCACGATTTTTATGCTGAGAGCGCTCTTCTTGACAAGAAACGACAATGCCCGTTGGAATATGCGTAATCCGAATCGCTGAATCCGTTTTGTTAATATGCTGACCACCCGCACCACTGGCACGATAGGTGTCTACCCGTAGGTCGGCAGGATTAATATCAATCGCAGCTTGTTCTTCGGGTTCAGGCATCACCGCCACCGTACAAGCAGAAGTATGAACACGCCCTTGTGCTTCAGTCGCAGGTACACGTTGTACGCGATGTGCGCCTGATTCAAATTTTAACGTTCCGTAAACACCGTCACCAATCACCCGACTAATGACTTCTTTGTAGCCACCATGCTCGCCTTCATTACACGAAATCACTTCGACTTGCCAACCTTGACGCTCGGCATAACGTGAATACATACGGAATAAATCGCCGGCAAAAATTGCCGCTTCATCTCCGCCAGTGCCTGCGCGGACTTCCAAAAAGACAGGACAAGTATCATTGGGGTCTTTCGGAATCATTAAGACATTGAGTTTTTCGGTTAACTCAACAATACGTTGATTGGCTGCGTGAATTTCTTCTTCGGCAATATCTTTAAACTCTGGGTCGCCCTTCATTTCTTGCGCGGTAACAATATCGGCTTCAGCCTGACAAAAGGCATGCCATATTTGCACAATATCGCCTAGCTCAGCATGCTCACGCGAGAGTTTACGGAATTTATCATTATCATTAATCACACCACTATCTGACAGTAACGCAGTCACTTCTTCATGGCGTTCAGCAAATTGCTCTAAACGGGCGCGTATCGACGCTTTCATTAACTTTCCTCAGAATTAGAACTTTAGCCATTAACATGTTTAACGTGTTAATCAACATTAGTCCTCAAGATGAATACCTAACAAATCGGCAGACCACGCTAATTTTTGATGCTGATTAGTCGCGGCGGCCTCTTTTAACTGCACACAGGGCGTGTGCATCAGTTTATTCGCTAAATTACGCGTTAATCGCTCTAATACGTCATTTGGACTCAAACCTTGTGCTAACCATTGTTGCGCTTTAATCATTTCTGCTTGTCGGACTTCTTCAACTTGTTGTCGATAGGCCAACACTAAACCTTTCGCTGCTTGAGCGCGTTGTTCTTGAACAAACTGAGCAGCACATTGTTCAATTAAGGTTTCAGCTTCGGCTGCCGCTTGTTGACGAGCGCGACGATTTTCTTCAATCGTGCTTTCTAAATCATCAACGGTATATAAATAAACGTCATCAAGCTCATTGACTTCAGGCTCAATATCGCGCGGAACAGCAATATCCACCATAAATATAGGCCGATAACGCCGTTTTTTTAATGCCCGCTCCACCATGCCTTTGCCAATAATAGGCAACTGACTACCTGTACAACTAATCACGATATCGGCGTGATGTAGGACTTCCGCTAAGTCAGACAATAACACCGTTTCAGCACCGCCCAGCTCCGCCGCCAATGCTTCTGCACGTTCTAAGGAGCGATTGGCAATGGTAATATGCTGAACACCTTGCTCTTTTAAATGCTTCGCCACCAAGCCAATCATTTCGCCTGCGCCCACTAATAAGGCTTTGGCTTGTTGAAAATCGGTAAAAATTTGACGCGCTAACTGTACCGCAGCAAATCCGATTGAAACGGCATTAGCTCCAATAGCAGTATCGGTACGAACACGCTTCACAGCGGAGAACGTTTGCTGAAACACCCGATCAAGCTGCTGACCCATCGTGCCTGCTTGTTGTGCATGTTGATAGGCCACTTTCACTTGGCCAAAAATTTGTGGCTCGCCCAACACCATCGAATCTAAACCCGACGCCACACGCATCAAATGACGGAGGGCTTCTTTTTCTTCGTAGTAATAAATAGAAGATTGTAATTCGCTGAGTGATAACTGACGTTGCTGACTTAACCACTGAATAATTGTCTGCTTATCATCACTCCAGCCATAAAACTCTGTGCGGTTACACGTTGACAAAATGGCTAACTCAGACACACCCGTACTCGCGCAAGCAGATTGCAACGCGTGAGCTAAAGACTCTGGCAAAAACGCAACTTTTTCGCGTAAATTGACAGAAGCCGTTTTATGATTGATACCGAGCGCGATAAAACCCATACGCGGGAGCAACGACGATAGAGCTAGGGGTTGATATTGTGCGCGATTAGTCGTTTTTTTTCAATTAACATCCGTCTGACGTGCATGAAAACGTTCTTTACCTACACTCAACTAACGGAAATACACTCGACAGCCTATACAGAGCTTGCGACACTTAACAAAATTATGACTTCTTATGTGCTATTTTGTTGGCGGTACTTCAAAGCAGCCAAACACAGGCTGTTTCGTTAGTTCATTTTTACGGGTTTTTGACTATATGCTGTCTCTATTCAATCGCTATCTAACGACGTTAAGCTTATTAACTGTAGTTTCTTGTAGTCATGCTAGTCAAGCTACTGCTAATAACACAACAACCGTTTCTCCCTCATTTCGTTATGAGACCCTATATAGCCTGTTATTAGCTGAAATGGCATTAGTACGCAATCAAGCCCCTCTAGCCCTGAAAGAATACGCCGAACAAGCCAAAGAAACGCAAGATGATGGCATCACTGAACGCGCTCTACAAATTGCGAACTATTTACAAGACAACAGCACCGCCCTACCTTTGGCGAAACAGTGGGCAAGCCTTAATCCTGACAAAAGTAAATCATTTTATCAATTAGCCTACCAAGCTTTAAAACAACAGCAATATGATGAAGCCATTCAAGCGATTGATCGACTACTCATGCTAGAACCCGAAGCTGATTTAGAAACCTTATTTCTCAACGCCTATCCTGCCAATGCCGAAGGCCGAAAACAGCTATTAAATGCGTTATCTAACTTAGAAATCAGCTACCCCAATAATGGTCATTTACTGTTTGCACATGGCTTATTGGTCGGTGAAAATGGCGACTATGTAACCGCATTAACTTACATGGAAAAAGCGCACCTCAAAAATCCCAATAGTGTACCCATTACTTTATTAGAAGCGCGTTTGCTTACCTTGAATAAACAAGAGAAAAAAGCCGTTAAAGTGCTAGAAGATGCGTTAACCAGCAATCCTAAAAGCCAACAATTAAACCTGCACTATGCACGGGCATTAATTGCCATTAAAGATTATCATGCTGCCGAAAATAAGCTGTCGCAACTAGTCAAAATCTTACCTGACAACCGTGAAATGCTGTTAATGCACGCGTTATTAGCCTACGACAACAAACACGATGACACCGCTATTATCAGCTTCAAGAAACTGATCGCACTTCAAACTAACGAAGATGAAGCCTATTATTATTTGGCGATGATTGCCAAAAGACAGAACAAACTGACCGAAGCCGAAAATTATTTCCTCTTAATTGCCGACGGCGACCGTTTTCTAAGCGCGCAAATTGAGCTGGCCACCTTACGCATAAAAAGTAATCGTCTGAGCGAAGCGCGTCAGCAACTCGCAGAAGCTCGCCAACAACATCCTGAGTTAGCCAATACGCTATATGCCTTAGAAGTGGAATTTTTGAGCGACAATCAACAGTCAGAAACCGCCTATATGCTACTATTAGAAGCCATTCAAAAGTTCCCGAATGACAATTTATTGCTGTTTAGCCGTGCTTTAATGTCCGATAAGCGTCAAGAACTGGCACAATTTGAGCTAGATATGCGAGAATTGCTCCGACGTGATCCCAACAACCCAAGTTACATGAATGCGTTTGGCTACACTCTCGTTGATAAAACCGACCGTTTAGCCGAAGCCGAGCCGTATTTGCGACGCGCATTCAAGTTAAAACCGAATGATCCCGCTATTATCGACAGTATCGGCTGGTTGTTGTACAAACAAGGGCATTTATTTGAAGCATTAACGTATATTAAGCAAGCGTTTGTCGCCTCCAATCATGATGAGGAAATTGGTTTGCACTTAGCTGAAATTTTATGGGTGAGTGGTTACAAAGCAGAAGCCAAAAAGATGTGGCAACAAATGCTGAGTAAAAAACCCAACAGTGAATCCGTGTTGAAGCACCGCGCCCTATGGGAGAAATAAGCGTGAGAATTATTTGCACCACAGCCACTTTAATGATGTTGAGTGGTTGTGCTAGTCAGTCCACCGTGTTGGCCTTAGAAACGCCATATAAAATTCCTACACCTGTTGTCGATGCCATACCCGCTGAAATTGAGATTCAGTCGGATGTTGATACAGCCGTATTTCCTGTTGTTGCCGCTCCCAGCGTTTGGACAGCAACAGGCAAATTTTCTGTCAAAATGTTAGATGCCGATGGCCGAAAAAAAGGCGGTAGTGCCTATTTTGTGTGGCAGCAAAATGCCGATAATTATCGTATTACCTTAACAGGCCCTCTTGGACAAGGACGAACAATTTTACTGGGCACAGAAAATGGGGTGATTTTAGAAAACGCCCAAGTGGGTCATCTTGAGTCTGATAGCCCTGAATCATTGTTTGAGCAAGCCTTTGGCTGGACCGCACCCGTTTCTTACCTCAAAAGCTGGCTCGAAGGTAAATCTGCCACCACGAATGCCGATCACATTTATAGTGAAAATGGCAATTTACAAAGCGTGCTAGAAGGTGCTTGGCAAGCTGACTTCAAAAACTATCGGCATGTCAACACCGACTTATTACCTCAAAAGCTCGTCATTACAGGCCCTAATCTGTCCATGACAGTATTAGTCAGTGAGTGGAACAAATCGCTTTGATCGCCTCAATGAGCCTGCCATCACCCGCCAAACTCAACCTGTTTTTACACATTACAGGTCGGCGTGCTGATGGCTACCACAACCTACAAACCATTTTTCAGTTCTTAGATTATAGTGACACCCTTCATTTTTCTTTACGGCCAGACCCCATCATCACGCTGACACCACCACTTGTCGGCGTACCGCATGAGCAAAACTTGATTGTGAGAGCCGCACTCGCTTTGCAACAAGCCAGTTCTTGTTCTTTAGGCGCAGACATTACGCTAGATAAAATTTTGCCAATGGGTGGCGGTATTGGTGGCGGCTCGTCAAATGCCGCAACCACGCTACTCGCCTTAAACGTTTTATGGCAGCTTAATTGGTCATTAACGCAATTGGCAGAGTTAGGTTTAACGCTTGGCGCTGACGTTCCTATTTTTATTTATGGTCACTCGGCATGGGCAGAAGGTGTTGGCGAACACCTTACACCACTTGATTTACCCGAAAGTGCGTATTTAATACTCAAACCTGCTTGTGAAATAAGCACTCGTGAAATTTTTTCACATCCAGCGTTGACAAGGGACTCTCTCGCCATTAAAGTAGCGGCCTCCGAAGCGCACGGTGGTCGAAATGACTGCGAAAGCATCGTCACAGAGCTTTATCCTGCGGTTCGGAATGCCTTGTCTTGGTTGAGACAGTACGGTGAAGCAAAACTCACAGGAACAGGTTCTTGTGTCTTTCTTCGCTGTGATACGCAAGAGCAAGCTAAAACACTATTAGGTGTTTGCCCCTTTCAAGGGTTTGTTGCTCAAGCAAAAAATGTATCACCAACTCATCAAGCATTAAGGCTTATCACACAAAGCGGCTAGCAAGTCGCAACGCTCTAGGGGTGTCGCCAAGCGGTAAGGCAGCGGGTTTTGATCCCGCCATGCGTTGGTTCGAATCCAGCCACCCCTACCATCTTCTATAAGTGTAAAGAAAAATGCCCAATCTGGTCGTCTTTACTGGCAATGCCAATCCCCAACTTGCAAAAAAAGTCGTTGACCATCTACACATTCCGTTAGGCTCTGCGCAAGTTAACCGTTTTTCTGACGGCGAAATTTCTGTAGAAATCAACGAGAATGTTCGTGGCAAAGACGTTTTTATTATTCAGTCAACCTGTGCGCCTACTAACGACAATTTAATGGAATTGATTGTCATGGCTGACGCGTTGCGTCGTGCCAGTGCGGGTCGTATTACTGCCGTAATTCCCTACTTTGGTTATGCACGCCAAGATCGTCGTCCACGCTCTGCGCGTGTGCCGATTACCGCAAAAGTCGTTGCGGATATGATTACCTCGGTTGGTATTGACCGCGTACTCACCATCGACTTACATGCCGACCAAATTCAAGGCTTTTTTGACATTCCTGTTGATAACATCTATGGCTCGCCTGTGTTATTGACCGATTTACAAAAACAACCGTTTGATAATCTCATGATTGTTTCCCCTGACGTTGGCGGTGTTGTCCGTGCGCGTGCAGTTGCCAAACAGTTAGGTGAAGTAGATTTAGCGATTATTGATAAACGTCGTGCTAAAGCCAACGAATCACAAGTGATGCATATTATTGGTGAAGTATCAGGTCGTGATTGCGTCATCGTCGATGACATGGTGGATACCGCTGGTACGTTATGCAAAGCAGCTGCCGCATTAAAACAACATGGTGCGCGTCGTGTCGTTGCTTATTGTACGCACCCTGTTTTATCAGGCGCAGCCATTAACAATATCCTGAATTCGGAAATGGATGAATTAGTCGTCACTGATACTATTCCACTGTCAGCTGAAGCTATTGCCAGTGGTAAAATTCGTCAATTGTCGTTATCGCCATTACTGGCTGAAACAGTACGCCGTATTAATAATGAAGAATCTATCAGCGCGATGTTTGACTTGTTCTAAGTCGCGTTGGTTTCTGATGGCAGGTGTTTTGCCTGCCGTTAATCCTCAGTATTTGGTCGCAAAATACTGAATTTTTGGAGACATCCTATGTCCGCAACATTTAGCCTAACAGGCACAAGCCGCACTGACGAAGGGAAAGGTGCGAGCCGCCGCCTTCGCCATGCTCAGCAAATGCCTGCTGTTATTTACGGTGCTGCTAAGCCCGCTCAATCCATTACTTTGCCATTCAAAGATATGGTTAAAGCACTCGAAAGCGAAGCGTTTTACTCCCATATTTTGACTTTGACTATTGATGGCGAAGTGCAACAAGTGGTGTTAAAAGCATTGCAACGTCACCCTGTCAAAAATCAGCCTTTACATGCTGACTTCTTGCGTGTTGATGCTGAACACAAAATCACGATGCGTGTGCCATTGCACTTTATCAACCTTGAGACCTGTATTGGTGTTAAATCTGAAGGTGGTGCAATTGCCATTACGGCGAGTGATGTTGAAATCGCCTGTTACCCTAAAGACTTACCTGAGTTCTTGACGATTGACATGGCTGCGTTGCACATTGGTACAACATTGCACATCTCTGACATCCAGTTACCTGAAGGCGTTGAAGTACCTCAGTTAACTCAAGGTCACGATTACGACCAACCAATCGCTAACGTTTACAAAGCGTAAGCTGAGTAACGAGCATGGCGAGTGTGCAATTAATTGTTGGCTTGGGTAATCCGGGCTTAGAATATTCGCAAACTCGTCATAATGCGGGTGTGTGGTTTGTGGCTGCTTTAGCCGCAGAACATAACATCCGCCTTAATCCCGAAGCTAAATATTTTGGTTTAGTTGGCCGTGGCACGATCAATGGCCACGAAGTTCGTCTGTTAATTCCCACCACGTTTATGAATCGCTCTGGGCAAGCCGTCAGTGCCTTAGCTAACTTCTTCAAAATTCCCTTAGATGCCATTTTAGTCGCTCATGATGAACTGGACTTACCTGCGGGCAGTATTCGCCTAAAAACAGGCGGCGGTCATGGCGGTCATAATGGTCTGCGCGATATTATTAGCAGTTCAGGCAATCAAAATAACTTTCATCGCTTACGCATTGGTATTGGTCACCCTGGTGATGCCAAACTGGTGTCGAATTTTGTGCTGACCAAAGCCCCACGCATCGAACAAGAAAAAATCGAATCTGCGATTATGGCAGCAGTTAATGTCTCTGTACCGATGGTAAGTGGCGAATTAGCCAAAGCAATGAATCAATTAAATGGCTTTAAAGCTTAACTTCTTGACCAATATCAAGGACAAAATGATATTACTGTGACTAATAACCACAATTTTAATATGTCTTAGTGCTAAAATATCTCCCTCCCTAGTCACATGCAGATATTTTAATGAGTTCATCGAGTGCTTATGTTTTATTTGATAATGGCCGACACAAATGCATTAGCTTCTCAACCTTAGTCAAAGGTGAAGGTGTTCAATCCAATCAATTTTTGATTATTCATGATAAACATGCCGCAGTCATTGATCCCGGTGGTGATTTAACCTATACCCCTCTCACCATTGAACTGATGAAACATATCCGTTTAGATTCCCTTGATTATGTAATTGCCTCACACCAAGACCCTGACATTATTTCGTCTATGCCTCGTTGGCTAGTACATAGTAGTGCAACGATTGTGGCCTCTAAGTTGTGGGCGCGCTTTTTACCGCATCTGACCTCTGCATTTATGAGTGACCGTATTCGCGATGATTTCAGTGACCGCTTAATTGAGTTACCTGATCGCGGCCAAGATATTCCATTCGGTGATACCGTCATCAAAGCCGTTCCTGCCCACTTTTTACATTCTGTCGGCAACTTCCAATTTTACGATCCTATTTCCAAGATTTTATTTTCGGGTGATATGGGCGCTTCAATGGTGGATGATGCAGCACAACCCGTCGCTAATTTTGAAGCGCATATTCCAAGTATGCGTGGTTTTCATCAACGTTATATGTGCTCAAAACGCGTGAGCCGTTTATGGGCGAATATGGTTCGTGATATGGATGTCGATATGATGGTGCCTCAACATGGCCGACCATTTAAAGGCAAAGATCAGATTAATTTGTTCTTGAATTGGATTTCTGATTTAGATTGTGGCACGGATTTATTAACACAAGCAGATTATCGTTGTCCTTAAAATAGCGACGAATGATATTGGGGCGGGTTTTAACCTGCCCCAAAACCCATTCATCAATCCCCGTGCCAATTACCCTTGGCATGCCTCTCCTCGGCATACACACGCATAATCCATTGACCAAATGGACGCTCTAATAAATCGTCATACACTTTTTGCAACAGTTCAGTACGCGTTTGGATACTTTCCCACGGGGTATCAGGCACAGACAAAATTGGCGCGAATAACGAAGCAACGGATATATCCGCTAGACTTAAATTATTACCGACAAAATAACGGCCACCATTATTCTGTAGCATTTGCTCTAACAGATGCACCGCTTCCAACATTTTCTCTAATGAAATAGCCGTTTTCTCTGGTGTCACTCGATACAACTGCGCGATCCCTTTACGCATTAGAGGGGCTAAATACTTTTTGAAAGGCTTGGCATAGGCATAATCATTCAACATCACGTCCATCACTTCGGGATTATCTAAAATCTCACCGTAAATCCAACGACGAACATGCACGCCTGCTTTATCCGCTAAATTTTCAATTTTGATGACTTGGCTACGTAATGCAGGATCAGAAGGAATTAAGGGTCTTAATAAGTATTTGGCATCTAAATAAAAGGCAATTTCGGAGGAGTCGCCAATCCATTCGTTACCATCATTTAAGGTAGGCACAGTATCGCTATTCGCTCGTAACTTTGTCACTAGACGATGGGCAGCGGGAAATAAATTTTTAACAGAATATTCTAAATCTTTAAAATCAAGCATCCAACGCGCTTTTTCACAGTAATGAGATAAGGTAAATTGGTAAAGAGTACGATTCATGGCCTTTACACCTGAGCAAAAAATAAGAGGTTTACGCATTGCACCGCAATTGGCGCGTTATGTTCACATAAAACCGTGAATAACGGTTGAAATGTAAACAAATAAGCGACAACCGCGTGAACCCTAAGACGGTTTTTCGTGTACGATGCGCGCCATTGCAAACTTAACACGAGGAGATGGTCATGGGCTTTAACTGTGGCATTGTTGGCTTGCCCAACGTCGGCAAATCTACCCTATTTAACGCACTAACTAAAGCGGGTATTGCAGCAGAAAACTTCCCTTTTTGCACCATTGAACCGAATACGGGTATTGTTCCTATGCCAGACCTGCGTTTAGACGCACTGGCCGCGATTGTTAAACCCATTCGTGTTATTCCAACGAGCATGGAGTTTGTGGACATTGCAGGTTTAGTTGCTGGCGCATCTAAAGGTGAAGGCTTAGGCAATCAATTTTTAGCCAATATTCGCGAAACAGATGCCATTGCTCATGTGGTTCGTTGTTTTGTTGATGAGAACGTGATTCACGTCGCGGGCAAAATTGACCCACTGGATGACATTTCGACCATCAATACCGAACTGGCTTTGTCTGACTTAGATACAGTTGAACGTGCGTTAATTCGCGTCAGTAAAAGTATGCGTGGTGGCGACAAAGAAGCGGCACAATTAAAACTCAGCTTAGACAAAGTCTTACCTGTACTCAGTGAAGGCTCTCCTGCCCGTGCCGCCGATTTAAGTGAAGATGATTTAGCGGCGTTAAAAGTGTTTGGTTTATTAACCTTAAAACCGACCATGTACATTGCCAACGTTGCCGAAGATGGTTTTGATAACAACCCTTACTTAGATCAAGTACGCGAATTGGCTGCTCGCGAAAAAGCCATTGTAGTGCCGATTTGCAACAAATTAGAATCTGAAATTGCCGAATTGGAAGAAGAAGAAAAAGCCGAATTTTTAGAAGCCGTAGGTATGGAAGAACCGGGTTTAAACCGTGTGATTCGTGCAGGTTATGGCTTATTAGGTTTGCAAACTTATTTTACCGCAGGTGTTAAAGAAGTTCGTGCATGGACGATTCCGATTGGTGCAACTGCGCCTCAAGGGGCAGGTAAAATTCATACCGACTTTGAAAAAGGCTTTATTCGTGCTGAAGTGATTGCCTATGATGACTTTATTAAATACGGTGGCGAACAAGGCGCGAAAGACGCAGGTAAATGGCGTTTAGAAGGCAAAACCTATGTCATGAATGATGGTGATGTTGTGCATTTTAGATTTAATGTCTAACGCCAACCCGCCTTGCTAAGCAAAAAAATAAGCCCCAACTATTTGGGGCTTATTTTTGTCTATAGGGGCTTGTTGGCATTTGCTTAAATTGCGCCCTTCGACTCCGCTCAGGGCACGTTTTTACACTAACTGAGCGGAGTCGAAGCAAAGACTTAATTGACTGACAAATTGGATAAAGTTGCCACTTTCATTCGTGCCATGTGCAATTTCTTGTAGTTGTCAATTAAACGCTGATGTCTATCGAGTCCTTCCAACTTCATGCTCGTTGGCGTTAAACCATAAAAACGCACGCTGCCATCTACCGAACCTAATACAGCATCCATTCTCTCATCACCAAACATACGGCGAAAATTGAACACATAATCGTCTAGCTCTAAATCGTCATTGAGCATGACTTCTAATACCACATTCATGCACTGATAAAACAAACCACGCTCAACGGTATTAGTGTTGTATTGCAAAAAGGTTTCAACCAAATCCTTTGCTTGTTCAAACTGCTGTAAAGCCAAATGAATCAATAGCTTTAGCTCTAAAATGGTTAATTGCCCCCAAGGTGTATTGTCATCAAACTCAATGCCGATTAAGGTGACAATATCGGTGTAATTATCCAAATCACTGTCTTCTAAACGCTCAAACAGTGCTTGTAGCCCCGCATCATCTAAGCGATGCAAATTCAAAATATCTTCGCGAAACAACAAGGCCTTGTTGGTGTTATCCCAAATCAAATCTTCAATGGGATAAATTTCTGAATAATTGGGGACTAAAATACGACAGGCAGGTGCGCCTAAATCGGTATAAACGGCCATATACACTTCTTTGCCCATGTCTTTGAGAATACCAAACAATGTGGCTGCTTCTTCAATATTAGCTTTTTCACCTTGACTGCTAAAATCCCACTCGACAAAAGTAAAATCGGCTTTGGAACTAAAAAATCGCCATGACACCAAACCGCTGGAATCAATAAAATGCTCAACAAAGTTATTGGGTTCTGTTACCGCGTTACTTTGAAAGGTTGGTCGAGGCAAATCGTTTAAACCCTCAAAGCTACGACCTTGCAGCAACTCCGTCAGACTACGCTCCAAAGCCACTTCCAAGCTAGGATGTGCGCCGAATGAGGCAAACACACCACCCGTACGCGGATTCATTAAGGTGACGCACATAACAGGGTATTTCCCCCCCATCGATGCATCCTTAACTAATACGGGAAAACCCTGATCCTCTAATCCCTTGATACCTTCAACAATATGAGGATATTTTGCCAGTACGTGTTGTGGTACATCTGGCAAGGTCATTTCACCTTCCAGAATTTCACGCTTGACTGCCCGCTCAAAAATCTCCGACAAACATTGCACCTGTGTTTCCGCCACCGTATTGCCTGCACTCATGCCGTTACTTAAAAACAAGTTTTCAATTAAATTGGAGGGGAAATACACCACCTCACCATCAGACTGACGAATAAAGGGCAGCGAACAAATACCGCGTTTGGCGTTGCCCGAATTGGTATCGTATAAATGCGAGCCACGCAGTTCGCCGTCTGGGTTGTAAATCTCTCGACAATACTCATCAAGAATTTCTTTGGGCAATCGGTCTCTACGGGCAGGCTTAAACCATTTTTCATCGGGATAATGAACAAAATCGGCATTGGCGATGTCTTCACCCCAAAATTGACCATGATAAAAGAAATTACAGTTTAAACGCTCAATAAATTCACCCAGTGCTGACGCTAATGCGCTTTCTTTGGTTGAGCCTTTACCATTGGTAAAACACATCGGTGATTGCGCGTCACGGATATGCAATGACCAGACATTCGGCACGATGTTACGCCACGAAGCAATTTCAATCTTCATACCGAGTCTGGCCATAATGCCTGACATATTGGCAATCGTTTCTTCTAAGGGTAAATCTTTGCCCAAAATATAGGTACTGTTTGCCGAAGCCAGAGTTGGCATTAACAAGGCTTGTGCGTCGGCATCAATTTTTTCAACGTGTTCAATCACAAACTCTGGACCCGTTTGCACCACTTTCTTGACCGTGCAGCGGTCAATGGAACGCAAAATGCCTTGACGGTCTTTGTCAGAAATATCGGCGGGTAACTCAACTTGGATTTTAAAAATCTGCTTATAGCGATTTTCGGGATCAACGATGTTATTTTGCGATAGGCGAATGTTATCGGTGGAAATATGACGAGTTTGGCAGTACAACTTGACAAAGTAAGCCGCACATAATGCTGATGAAGCCAAGAAATAATCGAACGGCCCTGGTGCTGAGCCATCGCCTTTATAACGGATGGGCTGATCGGCCACTACCGTGAAGTCGTCAAACTTGGCTTCAAGCCGAAGATTGTCGAGAAAATTGACCTTAATTTCCATGCTAGTACCTAATGGGGCTGTAGAAAAAGCCTGTTAACGCTTTTTTCAAAAAACTCGGAAATAGCACATCCACTCCCGATATAGACATACATATTAAAGCTGGAATCAGGTCATGCCTTTAGGCTTATAACCCTTACGCACCGATTTACGTTTTAACGGCGCAGTAATACCCGTTAAATCGCGCACCACCAAACCGGCCAAGGTAAAACCAAACAACGGTGGCATATAGCTCACTGTGCCATTGACAGCGCGTGGACGGCCTGTTGAGGTTGGTTCTGGTGGTAAAGGTGGTAAAGGTGGCTCTGTGGAGTAAACGGTTCGAATACCCGTCCCTACTTCAAGACGTTTAAGGCGTTGACGCATTTTGCTCGCTAAATGGCAGACGTTGGTATCGTAAATATCACTGACTTTAATTTGTGATGGGTCAGTTTTACCGCCTGCCCCCATACTTGAAGCCACATTCAAGCCTAATTTATAGGCCACTTCCAGCAATGCGACTTTACAGTTTAGCGAGTCAATACAATCTAAGACATAATCGTACTTCTCAGCAGCAAAATGAGCTTCAAACATCTCGCGATTCATAAACTCAGTAATCAGCGTTAACTTGATATCGGGGTTAATATCACGCACACGCGCTGCCATAATATCGGCTTTCTTTTGGCCAACAGTTGAGTTTAAAGCGACTAACTGACGATTGATATTACTGGCCGCCACCACGTCACAATCGACTAATGTTAAATGGCCAACACCCATACGCGCCAATGCTTCGGCAGCAAATGAGCCAACACCACCTAAACCGGCTATAAAGACACGCGCATTTTGCAAACGTGCTAATTTTTCATCCCCTAATAGGATGTGGGTACGTTCTAAAAGACCTTGCATAATTCAACCCTATATAAAAAAATCTGACCCTCCTATGGCGAGGATAGATATAAAAAACTGCCTTAATTAAAGCCGTTGCTTTGTAACGATAAATGCAGGGCTTGGCAACTGTTTTGCCATAATATTGGCGCAAGTTGTTCTATTGTCAGTTGTTTACTGGTCGCCAATGCCTGAGCAATACACGGCAAATACGCAGGAGAGTTACGGGTAAAATGGGCGTTAGGATTGCGATACGGTTGCGGAATCATATCAGGTGCATCGGTTTCGATGACTAAAGACTCAATAGGCATGGCCGCAATGACACTATGGAGTCGTTTGGCTTGCTCATAGGTCACGCTGCCACCAATACCTAATTTAAAGCCTAATTTGGCGTACATTTTGGCTTCTTCGACACCACCTGAAAAGGCATGAACAATACCGCCACCGTCAAAGCGCTGTTGACGCAAGATTTTAAAGACATCGGCGTGGGCTTTACGAACATGAAGAATGACAGGCTTGTGATACTGTTTGGCTAATTGCAATTGTGCGCTAAAAAAATCCTGCTGTTTTTGATACAGCTCTTGACCTTTAATATCAGCAACATAGGTATCTAAACCAATTTCACCAATGGCGATACAAGCGCGCTGCTGTAGATATTGTTCTAATTGAAGAAGATGTTCGTGTTGATGTTCAGCAATATAACAAGGATGTAAGCCTAAAACGGGCAATAATTTAGGCTCATTGATACTGGCACAAACGGCTAATAAATTTGGCCAATGTTGGGCTAAATAAGCAACAACGACTATCGCCTCTACACCCGCCGCTTTGGCTTGTTTGGCAACCTCGACACGATCTTGGTCAAAGTCACTGACATCAAAATGGCAATGGGTATCTATCCACATGATAGCAACTATTTCAGCATTAAAGCAATTGAGCAACATTCTACCACAAAGCCAATAATCATAATTAGCGGAGCCAACCAGTGTGCTGTATGTTCCTTTACATCACACTGATGCAAATTCCAGTAAGTAACACCCCATATAACCAATACAAAACCAACAATAATACCAATTATGTAAATCATCATATCTCCTTTCCAATACACATTCTTTTTGATCCTTTAACAACCTTAAATTTTTTAGCTTTGCTGTTGGGTTGTTACGTAAATTTAGTAACTATTGAAACAATTCCTACAAAAACTGAGGATTGATAATGCCGTTTAACTGCTCAAAAGGCACACTAAATTCAAGCTGACCAAAGGCATACGGCGCAAGGTCATAATTTTGATATTTCACCGTCAGCCCTTTATCCGTTAACGCAATATTGTCGGTATGAATAAATGGCCATGTTGCGATCGAATGCTCATCATTGAGTTCGTTATCTTTAATCCATAGTTGATGCTGTGCTTGAATCTTTGCCCAAAATGCGGCTTCTTTACCTGCGATGAACAATTGTGTTAACGGGATAACTTGATGCGTTTTTCTATCGACATTCAGATATTTAGTGTAGCCAATTTCATGTGCGCCACCTAAATAGGTTTCATTGCCCAACTCTAAAACAATGATGTTATTTTTTTGATGTAAGATTTTGCTGTGTAAAAAAATATTCCATTGGCTTTGGCTTTTTTGCCAAAAGTCCTTCGTTAATTCGGTGAGATTGGCATAGACTTTTTTATCATCGCTGAGGCTGGCCGTCATATTGACTAACTCACGCTCAATTAACGCAGATAGCTCTTTATCATCATTAAAACGGTCTATTTCTATTTCAATATTTGGGCAATCATCGCCTTTGCATTTCGGTTTTATCGTCTTTGATTTTTCTATGGTTGAAACTAAAGGCGGTAAGGTTTGAGTTGTGATAACAGTCGGTTTTGGCGTAGCAGGCTTTGCTTTAGGAGCTTCTGATTGATCACAGGCGACGAGTGATAGCGTTAAGCATAAACAGATTAAATTACGCATGGTTGCACCTCGACTGTGAATTTTTTTACTTATGTTTGGCGAATGAATTCGCCCCTACAATAAGAGCGAATTCATTGACGAACGATATTAATGCTCGCGGGTTGGCCTAAAGTTAACTTCGGGGTAACGCTCTTGCATTAATTGTAAATTGACACGTGTTGGCGCAAGGTAAGTTAAATGACCGCCACCATCAACCGACAATTGGTCATTGGCTTTTTTCTTAAACTCTGCCAGTTTGCGCTCATCGGCACAATCAACCCAGCGTACCGTATTAATGCTAATCGGTTCATACACGCAATCCACTTTGTACTCTTCTTTCAAGCGGAAAGCGACAACATCAAACTGCAAGACACCCACTGCACCTAAAATTAAATCGTTATTAATTAAGGGCATAAAGACTTGTGTTGCCCCTTCTTCCGACAACTCTTTTAAGCCTTTTTGCAATTGTTTGCTTTTCAGAGGGTCTTTTAAGCGCACACGACGAAACATTTCAGGCGCAAAATGGGGAATCCCCAAGAAGTGCAGATTTTCGCTTTCGGTAAAGGTATCGCCAATTTGAATCGTGCCGTGATTATGCAAACCAATAATATCGCCTGCCCACGCTTCTTCTAAATGCTCACGCTCGCCCGCCAAAAAGGTTAAGGCATCGGCAATACGTACTTCTTTGCCTAAACGCACATGATTCATCTTCAAACCTTTTTCATATTTACCTGAGCAAATACGCAAGAAAGCAATACGGTCACGATGTTTTGGATCCATATTGGCTTGAATTTTAAAGACAAAACCCGAAAAAGCCGATTCAGTTGGCTCAACTAGACGCTCGGCAGCTTTATGAGTTTTTGGTGTCGGTGACCAATCAACAAAACCATTGAGGATATGGTCAACACCAAAGTTGCCCAAGGCTGTACCAAAAAAGACAGGCGTTAATTTACCTGCTAAAAATTCTTCCAAATCAAAAGCATGACTTGCGCCCGTAATCAATTCCAATGATTCGCGCAGGGCTTGAATTTGATCGCCCATCAGCTCATCAAGTTCAGGATTATTTAATCCTTGAATACTTTTTTCTTCAACAATGGTGCTGCCATGTCCTGCTTGATAAACGTAAATTTTGTCTTCTAACAGGTTATAAACCCCTTTGAAGTCACGTCCCATGCCAATTGGCCATGTAATGGGCGCGCATTTGATTTTAAGAACACTTTCGACTTCGTCTAATAAATCAATGGGTTCACGGTTTTCACGGTCTAACTTATTGATAAACGTAATAATTGGCGTGTCGCGCATCCGACAGACCTCCATCAATTTGATGGTACGGTCTTCTACACCTTTTGCACCGTCAATTACCATGAGTGCCGAGTCAACTGCGGTTAACGTTCGATAGGTATCTTCAGAAAAGTCTTCGTGGCCAGGGGTATCGAGTAAATTAATAATATGGTCACGGTAAGGAAACTGCATCACGGAAGTAGTAATCGAAATACCCCGTTGTTTTTCCATTTCCATCCAATCAGAGGTAGCGTGACGGTCTGATTTACGTGACTTCACCGTACCCGCGATTTGAATTGCTTTACCCCATAATAGGAGTTTTTCAGTGATGGTGGTTTTACCCGCATCAGGGTGGGAAATAATTGCAAATGTTCTTCTAATGCTTACTTCAGTCAGCAGTTGCTCGTTTGTCATTTCGTGAATTACGCTCGTTTGTACACAAATTTGTACACATTCAAGAATTCGTGGTCTTTTTGAATGTGTTTGATGATGAGATTGGCGTGAATTATAACATAAATAAAAAACCGCCCGAAGGCGGCTATTCTGCTGAGACTGAAACTATATTTATCTAGTGCATGTCTCCGAAATAACTAAACAGACCCTTGACCCACCGATGAATACGACGCACACCATAATTTTAATTAAGCTATCTAAAGCCGCTTGTATGGCTACTCTGTTGCTTGCGGCTTTCGACACTGGCTTACCAAGCATCATTGGCTAGAGGCTTGTCACACTTATTGAGCATACGGCTAGGCTTACTTTACTGGACACCATATTTCTACTTCGCCATTTCCAGACATGGCATCATATCTCTGATCATAACGCTCAAAACTGGGAGTTTGTGCATCTTCTAACGTTAATGCAGGCATGAGATGGTGAAGTATATGATCCCATGATACGCCAATTTCCGAAATATGCCCTTCGTGCAAGAAAACTGCATATTTTTGTTTGGGTACTATAATTTTTGCCGCATTAGCAGGTGCAGATTGCAAGGATGGAATTTCCACGCCACACATGTATTCCATTTCATTAGTGCTTGTGCCACAAATAACACCGTATGTCACCGACTTGTACGAGCCACCTCAAACTCCGTTTTGAATGCCACCCATTGCTTTGGAATTGCTGTTGTCAACATAGCAAATGAATGTTTCTGCCTGATTCCCATTAGGAACATTTCATTTCCATACGCTATGCGATGTTCTGACTTAACTGACATAAACAAACCTTTCTCTTATGCTTGTTCAAAAATAATCACTCGCGCAAGGCGCAAGCACAGACAAAAAACATTTGAAACAGAGACTACCTGATTCACGTACAACGGGAAATACCTGTTCTGCTTCTCTCCTTCCCACCGCCAATTTGTAGCAAAATTTTTACTTTCAGGGTGTATAATCTTACCCTTGCCTTTTTGACCACTTCAACTCGATAGCTAAACCATTTACGGTTTTATGTTGAGTAATAGTGAGTATATTGTGGATTCTTGGCGGATTTTGTGAGTATTTTGGCCTACTTATGGCGGCCTAACATTAAAAAATCGAACTAAAACACGCAATAATGCGCCTTAAAAAGCGAGAAACATCAAATAAATTGCAGGCACAAACTTGATAGAAACCAATGAATTGCTAGTAAAAAATCCCCCTAAGACGTTATCAGTCGCGCCGATGATGGATTGGACTGATCGCCACTGCCGTTACTTCCTTCGTCTTTTTAATCCTCACATGCGTCTTTATAGCGAAATGGTGACGACAGGGGCTTTAATACACGGTGATACCGCCCGATTTTTACGTTTTGATGAGTTTGAGCACCCTATTGCCTTACAACTCGGTGGCGCAAACCCCCAAGACTTAGCCATATGCACAAAATTAGCCGAAGATTATGGCTATGACGAAGTTAATTTGAATGTCGGCTGCCCTTCTGACCGTGTCCAAAAAAATAAAATTGGCGCATGTTTAATGGCTGAGCCCGAGCTTGTGGCCGAGTGTATTAGTACAATGCAAGCTTCAGTTAAAATTCCTGTGACTGTTAAGCATCGTATCGGTATTGATAACTTAGAAAGCTACGATAATCTCTGTCACTTTGTCGATACTGTGGCAAAAACAGGCTGTACTGAATTTATTGTTCACGCTCGAATTGCTATTTTGCAAGGATTATCACCCAAAGAGAATCGCGATATTCCACCATTGCGCTATGATGACGTATATCGGTTAAAAAAAGACTTTCCACAGTTAACGATTCATATAAATGGTGGTATAAAAACGGTTGAGGATATTGCTGAACATTGGCGGTTTGTTGATGGTGTCATGCTTGGTCGTGAGGCGTACCATAACCCTTATGTCTTGGCGCAAGGATTGACTTTATGGAATGAAACCATACCCACTCCGCATGAAATTTTACAGCGTTATTTACCTTTTATGGAACGTGAACTCAGTGCAGGTGTACCACTAATGCAAATGACACGGCATATTTTAGGTTTATTTCAAGGCATGGCAGGTGCGCGAAAATGGCGACAACACCTGAGTACTTATGCTCACCAAAAACATCAAGGCCTAGCCTTAGTCGAAGAAGCTGCACGTTTTGTTGATGAAAATCATATTATTAGGATGACTTATGAACCAGTTACAACAACTCCAATCATTTAGTACTATCGTTGCCGATACAGGTGACATTGCCAGTATTCAACGCTTAAAACCTGTGGATGCCACCACCAATCCATCATTAATTTTAAAAGCGGCTAGCCAACCCGAATATCAAGAAATCATGATTAAAGGTTTAGAAGCCGCAAAGAATCAACCAACACAAGCGAGTCAACTCAAAACTGCCATTGAAGCGATCAGTGTTGGCTTTGGCGTGGAAATTCTGAAAGCGATTCCGGGTTTAGTCTCGACAGAAGTTGATGCTCGTGCCTCTTTTGACACGCGTGCGACCATTGAACAAGCTCGTCGGATCATTCAACGCTACCAAAGTGCAGGGATTGGCCGTGAACGGGTCTTGGTAAAAATCGCCAGCTCTTGGGAAGGCATTCAAGCTGCTCGCTTATTAGAACAAGAAGGGATTCACTGTAACTTAACTTTATTGTTTAACTTCGCCCAAGCTCAAGCCTGTGCCGAAGCAGGTGTAACGCTTATTTCACCTTTTGTCGGTCGAATTTTAGATTGGTATAAAAAATCAACAGGACAAGATTACACAGCCGAAACAGACCCTGGTGTAGTCTCGGTAAAAAGCATTTATCAGTATTATAAAGCCTGTGATTATAAAACAGTGGTCATGGCGGCTAGTTTTAGAAATACGGGCGAAATTGCGGCACTTGCGGGTTGTGACAAACTCACGATTAGTCCTTTGCTATTAGATGCACTCGCTGAAAACGATTCGCCATTGCCGAGAGTATTAACGGCAGAGTCCTGTAGCGCACAACCACGTCTATTAGAACTCAATGAAGCCGCATTTCGTTGGCAATTAAATGAAGATGCGATGGCAACAGAAAAATTAGCGGAAGGTATTCGTTTATTTTCAGCAGATTTGAGAACATTAGAAGGTAAGATTTTGACGTTAATGGCTTAATACTTTGTAGCTCCCCCCCATTGACTCATCATCACATGGGGGAATGGACTAAATTCGATCTTCACCCTGTGCTTGTTGTTCCATTTCTAAGGCATCGACTAAGCTTTTGAATGTGGCTTGATTTTGTTCACTCAAGCCCATTAGCACGCGATGGGCTGAAATCACTTTTTCCATCATTTCCTGCTCAGAAGGTTCTACTTCTGGCAGTTCATTAATACATTGCTCTTCATTCTGACAGGCTAAAATAATAAACACCTGATCAAAACCCATGCTTTCCAAAATCCGGCTAATATCGGGATTGGTGGACAGAATGATTGGTTTACGGCGATTATACATTTGTAAAAATACAGCAGTTTTGGCAATGAGTCCCAAAGCCGTACTGTCAATATACTCTGTTTCGGTGAGATCAATAAGAATGGAGCAAAGGCTATCATCAACAAAAATTTTTTCTAAAAAATTATCCAATGTCGCGCACATAGGCGCACGGATTTCACCTGTGAACTTTAAAACATAAGTGCCATTATGCACCGCAAATAAAATATGGCCTGAAGGCATACTAAGAAGCTCGTTTAATCACTAGCAATGCGACATCATCGGGTAATTCATCGTCATCACTTAAATGTAACAACGTCACAAGATCATCTACTGTTTGTACGTCTGCTGCCATCGATTGTAACAACTTTTCTTTGTCAGCGGCTGAACCTTTAGGTAAAACTTCTAAAACACCATCTGACGTCGCAATTAATGTAAAATTTTGCGCCAGATCAACAACGTGTTCATCATGATGTACTTCTTTAAATAAACCTAACGGTAAACCCCGCCCTGCTAAAGAAGTTGTCCCGACATCAGTCACCAACAAAGGAGGTGGATAGTGTGCCGCAACGCTGTACGTGAGTCGATTGTTTTCTAAGTCAATTACGCCACAAAACATCGCTAAATGCTTCCCCATCTTTGCCCCAATCAACTCTTCATTGATTGCAGCCAATATTTTGGACGGAGCAACAAAATTCACGCTCGTTTTACGCTCATAATGTTTCTGAATACGATTAGTGATCGCTTTCAAAAAAACGGTCACAAAGGCACTAGCCGCTCCATGCCCTGAAACGTCAGCTAAATAAAAACCCAACTTTTGATCGCCGATTTTGAAATAATCAACAAAATCACCCGACAAATATAAAGAAGGAAAAATGCGATGACTCACCACACAATTTTCCGATGCTTTAAACGGCGTTTGTGGCAACAAACGATACTGAATACGCCGACCTGCTTCTTGGTCTTCTTGCAGTGTTTCTAAACTACGCTCTAACTCTGCGTTAGCGGCTTCTAACTGTTGTTGATACTCTCTATTTTCTCTTAGTAATCGTCCACGTTCTAAGGCGCGCTGAACGGTATGTGCCAACACTAAAACATCTCTATTTTTGAAAAAGTGGTCAACCGCACCATTTTTGAGTGCTTCAAGCACCACTTCCATGGGCACATCACCCGAAACGGTAATAATAGGTGTTTCAGGAGACTCGGCAGCCAATACCACCAACAATTGCTGCTGACTCAATTCTAGATCAGCAATAATCAGTTGATGTCTATCTTGCCGAAATAGTATCAAACCACTGTCAACAGAATCGCTCGTTGCCACCGTATGACCACATGCTGACAAGTTATCTGTCAGCCACTCTCTTACTGACTGTTCGGGATGAATCACTAAAATAAAACCGTGATCGGTATTGAGCGTCATCATGATTGACATACTAGCGATGTAGGTTAAATAAGGTAAAGATGCTCATTGTTGCCACTACGGTGTCGTTACGGACGAAGCAGAGTCTGGGTTTTCATCAACATCATCATCCATGAACGTATCTTTTACCTGTCCATCATGCACTAAAAAATCGCGACGTTGTAAATATACATCGCGTAAAAGCACATATTCGTCGCCTTCAATGATTTTTTCAAGCGGAATAACATCAGCACGCAAGTCAATCAGTTCTAAGGTAAATAAACTGATATTAGCGGCATTATTTTCAATTAAGTTACGCGGATTAACGGCCGTATCAAAAGGCTTACCTAAAATATCGCGAACGCTACTTGAACCTAAAAATGGCAACATTAAATAGGAACCCGAAGAAGCCCCCCATTTACCAAAGGTTTGGCCAAAGTCTTCTTCGTGTTTATCTAAACCCATTTTTTGCGCGACATCGACAAAGCCTATGCTGGTGACCGTATTAATCATAAAACGGCCAACATCACTCGCTGACTGGCGGCCTTTGCCTTGCAAACCATTATTCAAAGCGACTAAGGGTTCTTTTAGATTGTTAAAAAAATGCGTGATACCGTCATCGACTATTTTTGGCGTAACGGCTCGATAGCCTTTGGCGACAGGCTTAAAACAACAATTATCTATCGTTTTATTAAAGCTATAAATCTTTCGATTAACCTGCTCCCACGGGTCTTGATTATCGGATGCCCATGTTGAACTGGAAAACGTACTCAGAAGGAAAAACGGCGTGGCGATTTTGGCGAAGCAGCGCAACATACCTTGCTCTATTTATATAGCTATTGTGTTGGCCATTTTAAGCAAAGTTAGGATTAAAAAGAATGCTCTTTTTCATGAGTTTTCATTTTTAGCGACTAAAATCCCGTTTGACTGGTCTAAATTTGTAAAATAAGATAAAAAAAGAGACGCATGACGCGTCTCTTTTTTACATATCAACGCATCTTACTATCAGATCGCCAATACTTGAGCAAATAATGCTTTTTGCTCGGCACTTGGACGTGCAGTTTGTAAGACCATTAATTTGGTCATATCACCTTCAGCTTTAATTTGGCCGCTCATAAACGCTTGCATTGCTGCGCCCATGTCAAACTCTAAGAATACTTTTTTCAAGACATCTGCATTCATCGTTAGTTTAGTGGTCGCGTCTGCATTTAAGCCTTTTTCTAACTTGCCGCCATTGATCGCCATTTCAACGTTGCCGTTTTCTGTGCCAGTCACAACCATGTTCAACACAATGCCAGCTAATGCTGGTGGTAAATTCAAATCACCCGCCGCAGCCGTTAACTCAACCACTTTATCAAACCAAGCATCAGACAAAAAACTACTCATGTTCCGCTCCATATTTAAGGATTTTATTTAAGCACGCGTACCGTAACCGATTATTTGCTCGGTTGGCAATGTCTCTAATCAAACTAATAAGAAGATTTTTTTGTTATGAACTGCTACTAAAATACACAATAAACTGACAAGAAAGATGCAGAACAACAAAAAAACCAATAGAATGATAGGTGGGTTGGGAGAGATTTCCTGAACGCCGATGGTCACAATATTTTGTATGGTGTTCGTGGCATCGCAAAACATAGATTGTGAGGCGTAAAGTTCGAATAATTCCCTTAGTAACTTTGTGGTTTAAGGAGCCTTTGTATGAGTCACAGCCACACTACTAGTAACACACCCGTGGCGTATGAAATGGGCGTAGTCCGACAATTTGCTATCATGACCGTTATATGGGGCATTGTCGGTATGGCCGTGGGGGTATTTATTGCCGCCGAGCTGGTTTGGCCTTTTCTCAATTTCGATACGCCGTGGTTAACGTTTAGCCGTCTTCGTCCTTTACATACGAATGCGGTTATTTTTGCTTTCGGTGGGTGCGCGTTGTTCGCCTGCTCTTATTATATTGTTCAACGTACCACTCAAACCCCGCTGTTTATGCCTAAGTTAGCCCAATTTACATTTTGGGGCTGGCAGTTGGTGATTGTGGCGGCGGCAGTGACTTTACCATTGGGTTTTACCAGTGCTAAAGAATATGCCGAGCTTGAATGGCCGATTGATTTATTAATTGCCGTTATTTGGATTTGTTATGGCGTAGTATTTTTTGGCACGTTAGCCACACGCCGAGTTTCGCATATTTATGTTGCCAATTGGTTCTTTGCGGCGTTTATTATCACCATCGGTTTGTTGCATATTCTCAACAATCTCGAAGTGCCTGTTAGCTTGTGGCCAATGAAATCGTATTCCATTTATAGTGGCACCACGGATGCCATGATTCAATGGTGGTATGGCCATAACGCCGTAGGTTTCTATTTGACTGCTGCCTTCTTAGGCATGATGTACTACTTTATTCCCATTCAAGTAGGTCGTCCTGTTTACTCATATCGCTTATCAATCGTTCACTTTTGGGCGTTGATTTCGGTTTATATGTGGGCTGGTGGTCACCATTTGCACTACTCCGCTTTACCCGACTGGACTCAATCCTTAGCGATGGCGTTCTCTTTGGTTCTGTTTGCACCGAGCTGGGGCGGTATGATTAACGGTATTATGACGTTATCAGGCTCTTGGGATAAATTACGTACTGACCCCATCATTCGCTTCTTGGTTGTTGCGTTGTCTTTTTATGGCATGTCAACCTTTGAAGGCCCGATGATGTCGATCAAAACCGTTAACGCCTTGTCTCACAATACAGACTGGACAGTAGGTCACGTTCATTCTGGCGCGTTAGGCTGGTTAGGCATGATTACCATTGGTTCTTTATACATTCTGTTCCCACGTTTATGGGATCGTGAGCGTATGTACAGCATCAAACTGATTAACTTGCACTTCTGGTTAGCAACAATTGGCACGATTTTCTATATCGCGTCACTATGGGTTTCGGGGATTACACAAGGCTTGATGTGGCGTGCTGTGAATGACGATGGTTCATTAACGTACACCTTTGTTGAAGCCGTAAAAGCTAGTCACCCCTACTGGTTTGGTCGTTTTATCGGTGGTGCGCTCTATCTTTCGGGTATGTTTGTCATGGCTTATAACGTTGCGATGACGATTGCCAACAAAAAACCTGTTGATGCAGACACTCTTAAATAACCACACCGATCAGGAGACACGCACATGGCTATTAATAAGCATGAAATAGTCGAAAAGAATGTTGGTGTGTTAATGGTGATGATTTGCGTCGCTATTAGTTTTGCCACATTAGTTGAAATTGTACCGCTGTTTTTTCAAAAGGACTTAAACGAACCCTTGCCTGGCATGAAGCCGCTAACCGCTTTGCAACTGGAAGGTCGGGATATTTATATCCGTGAAGGCTGCCACGTTTGCCACACGCAAATGATTCGCCCATTACGCGCCGAAACAGAGCGTTATGGTCATTATTCGGTTGCGGGTGAATCGGTTTGGGATCACCCCTTCTTGTGGGGTTCTAAACGTACTGGCCCAGATTTAGCGCGTATTGGTGAGAAATACTCCAATGACTGGCATCTTGTGCATTTAATCAATCCACGCGATGTTGTGCCTGAATCAAATATGCCTGGCTTCCCTTGGTTAGCTGAAAACAAGCTTGATGGTGAATTGACCGCTAAGAAAATGGAAATTTTCCGTAATTTTGGTGTGCCTTATACCGATGCGGATATTCAGGGTGGCGCGGCAAGTGTCAAAGGCAAAACCGAAATGGAAGCCTTAATCGCTTACTTGCAGCAACTAGGCACTGTGATGAAACAACGGAGATAGAGACATGACTGGCATGATTCTGCTGTATATTTTTGGAACGTTCTCGGCCATTTTTGCTTTTGCAGGCATTTGTTGGTGGGCGTACACACCCGACAACAAAAAGCGTTTTGAGCAGGATGCCCAGTTGGCTTTAGATAGCGATCCTCTCTATCAAAAAAACCGTCACTTAGCGGGAGATAAATCAAAATGAGCGCGTTCTGGAGTGCTTATATCACCATCCTGTCATTGGGCTGCTTAGCATTTGTTGCAGGCGCAATGATTTTTACGACACGCCTTGATGTCCATCGCGAAGAAGATGGTACGACAGGTCATGAATATGACGGTATCCAAGAATACGATAACCCTATGCCTCGCTGGTGGGTAAAAATGTTCTGGATGGGTATCGTGTTTTTCCTCTGTTATGTCGCTTTATATCCAGCTTTAGGCGCTTACAAAGGCTTTTTAGGCTGGACTTCCTACGGTGAACATGACAAAGACCAAGCCGCTTATGATGCTAAATATGGCCCTATTTTCAAAGCGTATGCCGCAAAACCAGTTGAAGAATTGGCTCAAGATGCAGCAGCGATGAAAATTGCAGGTCGTCTTTATGCCAATAATTGTGCTGCTTGTCATGGTGCGGATGCGCGTGGTGCTAAAGGTTTTCCTAATTTAACCGATGATGATTGGTTATATGGTGGTGAACCCGACAAGCTAATTGAAACATTAACGAATGGCCGTTTGGCTGTTGTTGGTGGTTCAAAAATGCCAGCATGGGGCGAGACCTTAGGTGAGCAAGGTATCAAAGAAGTAGCGGCTTACGTCTTAACCTTGTCTGATCGTAAGTTATCCGAAGCTGACAGTAAATTGGCAGAAGCTGGGCAAGCCCGTTTTGTCGTTTGTGCGGCTTGTCATGGCGCAGAAGGCAAAGGTAATCAAGCACTGGGCGCACCGAATTTAACCGATACTATTTGGTTATATGGTGGCAGCAAAGCGACTATCGAAGAAACACTTCGCAAGGGTCGTAATGGTGCAATGCCTGCTTGGGGTGAAAGCCTAGGTAAAGAAAAAGTACATTTGCTTGCTGCTTATGTATGGTCGCTTTCTCACGGTAAATAACCTATCAGTAAAGTTGATGTCACGGATCAATTTTAACGGTAAACCTTATCTACAATAGACGTTATATTGTAGGTAAGGTTTTTAACCCCCTCTCTTTTCTCATTATTTATCTTGATGATAAGGATATTTTGAAACGTTTAGGTTTTACGCAAAATGCGCTTTTGCGTAAGCCCTAATTTTTGTGCCTGCATCACTGACAGCATAAATCCTGTTATCCCATTTATAGGTTGTGACCCTGCTATGAGCCAAAAAATTCCCACGCAAGACAACTCGCCCAACCCTGTCAAAATCCACCAACCAGACCACGATGCTATTGCCAAAGGACACAAAATTCAATCGCGCTCGATTAGTGGTTTTTTTAGTAAGATACGCCTTTCCAGCATGACGTTTGTCATTCTGCTTTATTCGCTATTGCCTTGGGTCAATTGGGAGGGTCGCCAAGCCTTATTATTTGATCTCACGCATCAACAGTTTTTTATTTTTGGCTGGACATTTGCACCACAAGATTTCTTTTTTCTTTCTTGGTTGTTGATGATTGCCGCTTTTGCTTTGTTTGTGGTGACAGTTTTTGCAGGGCGTGTGTTTTGTGGCTATATTTGCCCACAGTCCACATGGACAAAGATTTTTATGTGGATTGAACACCTGACCGAAGGTGAACGTAATGCGCGTATCAAACTCGATAACGCGCCTCTTTCTGTCGAAAAAGTGATTCGTCGAGGCGTAAAACACTTTTTATGGTTAGTCGTCGCCTTTGCGACAGGCTTTATTTTTGTGGGCTACTTTTCACCGATTCGCCACTTAGCTCCTGAGTTTTTTACTGGCGCATTGGGTGGCTGGGGCTACTTTTTTATTGGCTTGTTTACTGTTTTTACCTACATGAATGCAGGATGGTTGCGGGAGCAAGTGTGCTTTATTATGTGTCCGTATGGCCGTTTTCAAAGCGTGATGTTTGATAAAGACACCTTAATTGTTTCTTATGATACCGATCGTGGTGAGCCTCGCGGCAAACGTAAAAAAGATGTTGACTTCAAAGATGCAGGCTTAGGTTCGTGTATTGATTGTCAGCTCTGTGTGCAAGTGTGTCCAACAGGCATTGATATTCGTGATGGTTTACAATTCCAGTGCATTCAGTGCGCGTTGTGTATTGATGCCTGTGACAGCATCATGGATCAAATGAATTATCCACGCGGCTTAATACGCTATACCACCGAACATATCCTCAAAGAAAAAACAGGTTATCATTGGCTGCGTCCGCGTTTAATCGGCTTTTTCGCCGTACTCATGATAATGGTTGGATTATTTGTCTATTCGCTCGCCACACGCGTACCACTGGCGATGGAAGCGATTCGTGACCGTAATCAGTTGTACCGTGAAAACAGTGAAGGCCTCATTGAGAATGTTTATACGCTTAAAATCATGAACAAATCTCAACAAGCGGCAACGTATCATCTGTCTATTGAAGGAAATGAACATATTACTCTCGTTGATGTGCCTGATTTTTCTTTAGCGGCTGGTGAGATTTCTACCTTACCCGTCACACTACAAGCAGACCCCGGTTATTTGAAAAAATCCAACTACGAAGTTGAATTCAAAATCAAAGCCATCAATGATGAAGAACTAGAGGCAGAAACAGAAAGCCGTTTCTTAGCTCCTGCGAGCCATTAATGTTAATCAGTTGAAGGTGGGTTTTAGAATCCACTTTCAATTCATCCAAAAGGTTTCCTCATGCAAGACTCCCTAAAGCCCGATGCCAAACCTTGGTATCATAATCCGTGGGTTTGGTTTTTAATTTTGATTCCCACCACTTCAATTTGTCTCAGCTTTACCATGTTATGGGTTGCGGTGACCAATAAAGACCCCGAAGTGCAAGATGATTGGTACAAAGATAAAAAAGCGGTACGTCAAGACTTTGCGCGTGACGAATATGCCAGCGCATTAAGCATTCAAGCGCAGTATGCACATACAGGAAAAGCCGTTAAATTTGTCATTAACAGCAATTATAACCTCGATAGCAATGCCCTGCCTGCAACGCTGACATTGGCTTTTTCTCACCCAACTGACTCCAAGCGTGACCTGTCAACGGTATTGCAAAAACAAGCGGATGGCAGTTACACCACAACACTGAATCGTGAGTTAACAGGTCGTTATTACCTCACACTCAGCAACCCCGTATGGCGTTTAAAAGATATGGTGTTTCTACCGTTAAGCGAACCTATTACCCTTAAGCCAGAGCCGATTAAATCGTAAATGAGCAAATGTTTTCATTGTGGTGAAGCACTCCCAGCAAAATCTTTTCAATTTAAGGTGCTGGGAGAAATGCGTGAAATGTGTTGCATGGGCTGTTATGCCGTTACAGAAGCGATCGTCAGTGCAGGCTTAGAACACTATTATCAAGAGCGTGATGTCGTCAGCCCTACCGCACCTTTGCCCGAAGCACTCACTATTTTGCAAGGTTATGACCATCCCGATACTCAACAACAGTTTATTCATCGTGAGCAACATTTAGCCTGCGCGGAGTTAAGCGTTGAAGGCGTATCTTGTGCCGCCTGTGCGTGGCTGATTGAACGACGATTGATTCAAGAGCCTGCCGTTAGCCAAGCCAGCGTTAATTTAAGTAGCCATCGTTTACGATTATTATGGGATGACAGCAAAACGCCATTAAGCCAGTTATTATCTGACCTTGAAAAGCTGGGTTATAAAGCACGCCCTTTTCGTACCGATACTCACGCAGGTCTGCTCAAAAAAGAATCCCGACAATTACTCATGCGTTTAGGTGTTGCCGCATTAGGCTCAATGCAAGCGATGATGTATGCGACAGGCATTTATTTTGGCGCATTTTCGGGCATGGAAGTGCAGTATCGAGATTACTTTCGCTTCATTTCGCTAATTGTCACGACACCCATTTTCTTTTATTCGGGTTATGTCTTTTATCGTTCGGCTTGGTATGCCATTAAAGCGCGTAGCTTAAATATGGATGTGCCTGTTTCTATTGCTTTAATTATCAGTTTTTTTGCCAGTATTTATGCCACGGTGACGGGTTCAGGTGAAACCTATTTTGACTCGGTCAGTATGTTTATCTTCTTCTTGCTGACAGGCCGCTATTTAGAAGCCAAAGCCCGACGACAAGCCAGTGAAACCGCCACCGATTTGATTCCTATTTTACCGCGACTTGCCCATCATGTTTTAGCCGATGGTCAGCACGAGCAAATTCCCGTGACTCAACTTCAGGTTGGCGATAAGGTGTTGGTCAAAGCAGGTGAAACACTCCCTTGTGACGGTAAAGTCCTAGAAGGCAGTAGTGCCGTCTCCGAAGCGTTATTAACAGGCGAACCGTTACCGATTAGCAAAACCGTCGGTGATCGTGTTGTCAGTGGTAGTCAAAACCACGACAGCCCGATGATTATTGAAGTCACTAAATCGGCACAAAGCAGCACTTTAGCCACCTTACACCAGTTAATTAATCGCGCTTTATCTGAAAAACCCTTACTCGCGCAACGTGCCGATAAAATGGCACATTGGTTTGTCGCCCGTGTTTTAGTTTTAGCCGTCGTTGTCTATGTCGGCTGGTATTTTGTTGACCCTAGCCATGCGTTTTGGGCGATGTTAGCCGTTTTAGTGGCCACCTGCCCGTGTGCGCTGTCTTTAGCCACGCCTGTTGCCCTTACTGCGGCAACCAACACCTTAGCGGAACACGGCTTTTTAGTCACACGCGGCCATGTTTTAGAAACCGTTGCCCAAGCCACACATATCGTTTTTGATAAAACGGGGACTCTCACCGAAGGCAAATTAGAACTGGTTAGCGTTGACGTTTTTCAGGGTGATGAACAACAGGCCAAGTTACTGGCCGCCGCTTTAGAACAATACTCTGAACATCCTGTTGCTGCTGCGTTTAAGCCACTGCGCTTAGATGATTTACCGCTAGTGACGGATATGCACAATACAGCAGGCGCAGGCTTAACGGGAACAATCAATGGTCAAGTGTATCGTATTGGTCATGCTGAATTTGCGTTAGGCCACGACGCAGAAACTCCCGCCGAAGGCTATTTGCGAATTTGGCTCAGTAACAACCAACAAGCCATTGCCAGTTTTGATTTTAGGGATAAAGTTCGTCCTGAAGCGCAAAGCGTCATCAACATGCTAAAACTCAAGGGCTTAACAACACTGATATTGTCTGGCGACCAATCACACGCGCCACAAAAACTGGCTGCACAATTAGGGATTGATACCGTTCTAGGCGGATTATCGCCGCAAGAAAAATCCGCTTATGTGCAACAACTACAAGCTGATGGCGCAATCGTCATTATGGTGGGTGATGGTGTCAACGATGCGCCTGTGTTGGGGCAATCTCATGTCTCGGTCGCCATGAGTTCGGGGGCAGATTTAGCCCAAACCACCGCCGATGCGATTTTATTAGGTGACCGTTTAAGTGCTTTGGTGACGGCTCGGCAAATCGCCATTAAAACTCAACTCGTGATTAAGCAAAACTTAAAATGGGCTTTCGTTTATAATCTGTCTGTCTTACCGCCTGCCGCGTTGGGTTATATTCCGCCGTGGTTGGCAGCCATTGGTATGTCGCTGAGTTCGTTATTTGTTGTGTTGAATGCCCTGCGCTTAAAGCGGGTTAACTGAGGTTACAACTGTGGATATTATTTATCTCTTAGTACCGTTAAGTGTGATGTTTTTAGGTTGTGCTATTTGGGCGTTGTTATGGGCGATTAAAAGCGATCAATTTGAAGACCTAGAAGGCCCTGCCAGCCGCATTATCATGGATGACCGTGAACTGAGACGCAAAAAACATGACTGAGTTGTTGATTATTGGTACGGCACTCGCTGCGGGTTTTTTTGGTTCTCCGCATTGTTTGGGGATGTGCGGCGGTATCGTCAGTGCATTAAGCTTTGCTTTATCCAGCCAAACACCGCAACGACGTTTTATGCTGCAAACGCTGTATCATTTGGGTCGTTTAATCTCTTATAGCTTTTTAGGCTTGCTGGTTGGTGTTTTGGGTGAAGGTTTATTAGCTCCGTTCGCCAATTCAAAATGGCCTTATGTTGCCACCGCCGTCATGATGATTGCTTTTGGTTTGTACTTAACAGGTTGGTGGCGTGGACTGGATAAACTGGAAGCCTTAGGGGGTCGTTTATGGCAAAAAATGTCGCCGTTGCGTCAGCGTTTTATGCCTATTAATAGCCCACCTCGCGCCTTAATTGCAGGAATGTTATGGGGATTTTTACCCTGCGGTTTAGTTTATAGTGCCTTAGCTTTAGCCTTAACCAGTGCCAATGCCGTGACTTCCAGTGCCGCCATGTTAGCCTTTGGTTTAGGCACATTACCAATGATGCTCTTAGCAGGCAGTACCGCAGGGGCACTAAAGCAAAAACTTCAGCAACAAGGCTGGCGCACTGCCAATGGTTTACTGGTGATTGCGTTTGGCGTATGGACATTATTACAAGCGTTTATGCATGGTTCAGGTGGTGGTCACAATCACGCATCACATCAGCATCCTGTTAGCCCTTCTGCCACGACAACACAGCCAACCAATACCGTTGTTCCTACGGCATCAAAAACCGTACCAGAACATCATCACGTTGAAGGCATGGATATGTCTAATATGCCTGCCGAAGAAGTAACGACCATGCCAAAGCATGAACATCATCAACACTAATTTTTTGATTTGAGTCCGCGCTATGACTGTGCCAACACACCACGACCCATTACACGGCTTAACCCTTGAAGCCTTAGTGACACGCTTAGTCGCACTTTATGGTTGGGCAGAACTAGCTCGTTTTATTGATATTCGTTGTTTTAGCCATGACCCTAGCATTAAGTCCAGCTTAACGTTTTTACGCCGTATGCCATGGGCAAGAAAACAAGTCGAAGATTTTTATATTGCTTATGGGCATAACGAATGGCTCAAAGACAACCCTGATAGCAAGCTTTAAGCTCACTTTTAACGGCTAATAACCCTTACAATATGTACCACTTGGCTGTTAACAGCCAATTCACCTTTGGAAACACCATGAAAATTATTGCCCGTAACTTATCCCGCGAAACCACTCAAGCCGAACTCACTGCACTCTTTGCCGAGTTTGGCTTGGTTGAATCTTGCACATTGGTCATGGATCAAGACACAGGGAAATCTAAAGGTTTTGGCTTTATTGAAATGCCTAAACATATTGAAGCCAAACTAGCGATGAAACGCTTAAATGCCAAGAAAATTGCTGGCAGCGTCATACGAGTGAAATTAGCAGAAGAAGCAGGCAAAAAATAAGGATGTCTTGTAGGGGCAAATGATTATTTGCCCCTACGTGTTACTTATCGCGCAGTTCACGACGCAAAATTTTACCAACTGGCGATTTTGGCAATTCATCTTTAAACACAATCGTACGCGGTAATTTATACCCCGTTAATCCTGCTTTTAAGTGAATCAGTAATGACTCTTCCGTCAAACTGGGGTCTTTTTTCACCACAAACAACTTGACGGCTTCACCCGATTTTTTATCAGGAATACCCACCGCTGCACTTTCTAAAACCCCCGCATGAGAAGCAGCCACATCTTCAATTTCATTCGGATAGACATTAAAACCCGACACCAAAATCATGTCTTTTTTGCGGTCAACAATTTTAATATAACCGTCGGCTTGAATAATGGCGACATCACCCGTTTTTAACCAACCATCGCTGGTCACGGTTTCTGCCGTGGCTTCGGCACGCTGCCAATAACCTTTCATCACTTGCGGGCCTTTTGCCCATAGTTCACCCGACTCACCGAGCGTGACATCTTGACCATCGTCATTGACAATCCGAATATGAGTATTGGGCGCAGGTACACCAATCGTACCAATTTGAATGGCATGGGGAGGATTCATGGTAATCACAGGCGAGGATTCCGTCATGCCATAACCTTCACACACTTTACAACCTGTCACCGCTTCCCAATCATGAGCCACTTGATGTTGCATGGCCATACCGCCTGCAATCGTCATTTTCAACTTAGAAAAATTAATTGTTTTGAAATCTGGATGATTCATTAGCGCAACAAACAAGGTATTTAAGCCCATCATTGCCGTGACATCCCACTTTTTAATTTCCTCAATAAACGCGCCAACATCACGCGGATTAGTAATTAAAATCGTGTGCATCCCCATAATCATGCCAATACACGACACACCAAAGGCAAAAATATGATACAGCGGCAATGGACAAACCATCGTCTCGCGCCCTGCATCTAACACCGTTGACAAAAAGGCATGAGTTTGCAACATATTACTGGTAATGCTTCGATGTGTCAGCATTGCCCCTTTTGAGACACCCGTTGTCCCCCCTGTATATTGCAGCACGGCAATATCATCGGGCTTTAGTGTAACTTCTTTGAATTTTGAAGGATTCGCCTTCATTACTTGCGTAAATGGAATCGCCATCGGCAAATGATAGGCAGGCACTAATTTCTTAACGTATTTAACGACATTATTAACGATAACACGCTTAGGAAACGGCAGCATATCGGCCAGTTCACTAATAATGACATAGCGAATACCTGTTTTTGGTAAGACTTCTTGCACTAATTGGCCAAAATTTGCCAACGTAACCAATGCTTTACAACCTGCATCTTTAAACTGATGTTCCATTTCACGGGCAGTATATAAAGGATTAGTATTTACAATCACTAAACCAGCACGCATCGCGCCAAAAACCACAATAGGATATTGCAATAAATTAGGCATTTGCACCGCAATACGATCACCCACTTGTAAATCGGTATTTTGCTGAATCCATGCGGCAAATGTCGCACTGTATTTATCGACTTCAGCAAAGGTTAATGTCCGCCCCATATTAGAAAATGCGGGCTTATTGGCATATTTTCGACACGATTCTTTAAATAAATCTAAAATAGTCGGATAGATATTGGTATCAATCGTTCTTGCAATACTTTCAGGATATTTACCCTGCCAAAAATCATGGTGATTCATACAGTTGTTCCTGTAAATGACGGGACTTAGACCACCTTTTTTATCAACTCAACGCGAAACGATCAATATTGTGCTTATAAACTAAAACATTGATCCATGATAAAAAAGGCAGTCAGTCGAAACTAATTGTTATTGAGCCAAAATCCAACGCTCGGCACGATGACGGCTGTTGCTTTCTGTACTGAGTTGTAAGCTGCAAAAATCAGCGACAGATGACTGTAACACCACCTGACATTGCATCAACTCATCTCGTCGAAATAAATGCACACTGAGGGTATCACCAATCGCATAACTGGCAATGTTTTTTTCTAACTGTGCGCTGACTTTTAAGCCATCTATTGCCATTAAGACATCGCCTGCCGAGATTCCTGCGCTTTCTGCGGCACTGCCACGCCAAACGTTTTGTATTTGAAAGCCGCCTTCCGCCATTTGCCCTCGAATACCTAAGCTCGCTAATGGCTGATTTTTGGTATTGTCGTATTTATAATTCACCACCACACCCTGTGCGCTTAATAACTCCGTCAATGGCAATTCTTGCGTACTATATAAACACTGTTGCCAAAACTCTGATAAGTCTTCGGAAACTAATGATTGGACTATGTTTTGCACCGTATCATTGTGAAGACCCAAGCCCGTTTTACCATAATCTTGCCACAGTTGGCGCATCACCGTATCTAAGCTCACCGTATTGTCACTTAATTGACGCAATTTCAAATCAATACACAACGCCACTAATGAGCCTTTAATATAGTAACTAACGACACTATTAGGGGTATTTTCATCTTGTTTATAATATTTTGTCCACGCATCAAAACTAGAATCGGTGACTGTTTGCTGAAAACGTCCTAAGGTGCGTAAATGACGTGTTATCGCTTGTGCGAGTAAATCCAAATAATCTTGCGTTGAAATAACACTCGCTCGCACTAATAATAAATCATCATAATAAGAAGTAAATCCTTCAAATACCCATAATAATTCAGTGTAGTTTTCTTGGTGTAAATCAGGATTAACCAATACATGGGGTTGAATACGTTTCACTAACCATGAATGAAAATATTCATGGCTACATAAACCTAAAAATGCTCTATATTTATCGCCGAGTTTATGTTCAGACTCTGTCGCCAACGGTAAATCATCGCGCGAACATAATAAACTGGTCGAACTGCGATGTTCTAAACCACCATAACCATTACCAACAGCCATGACTTGAAATAAATATTGGGCAAACGGTGGTGTTTCATCACCCCAAAAATCAATCGCAGTACCACAGATACGGGTTAAATCACGACTTAAACGCGTTAAGTCCGCACGATGTTGACCTGTCACAACGACACGATGAGGAGTCTGATGACTCTCAAAGGCAACTTCTGCAAACTCCCCCATTTCGACAGGGTGATCTAACAAGGTTAAATAATTGGCCGCTTGATAACGATAAACACCCGCCTGACTGCTCGGCAACGTATCTAGTGTGGTGGCAATACGCCACGTTTGATGTTGTTCAGGGAGATGTATTTCCAGCGTTGAAGGCGTACTTTCTTGCCCCTCAACCGCCAAAAACAAACACGAACCATTAAAATAACCATGCGTTTGGTCAAGGTGTGCACCGCGTACTGACAAGTCCCACGCATACACTTCATAAGAAATAATGATTTTTCCGTCATGAGGTGAGACTTGCCACTGATTTTTTGCTATTTTTTTGACACTTAATAACAATCCTTGTTCCGTTTTCGCGTTTACACTGACAATATGACGCGAGAAATCCCGAATCATATAACTTCCTAAAATCCAATTAGGTAACCATAGCTGTTGCCCTGCTGGATTAGGATGTGAAAGATGCAAGGTGACTTGAAAAAAATGCTGACTAGGATGACGAGCCGAAACAGTATAATGACATGCTGCGTGCATAATAGATTCCATAAAATAATTGCTAGGACTAACGTCTAATGAACAACCCGCATCTCAGCTCTGAAGCGACATTGCTCTATTTACCCACGGCTGACGGCCATAAAATACCTGTCCGTCACTGGCCAGTTTCGCAACCACGCGCCATTATTCATATTGTGCATGGCATGGCTGAGCATAGTGGAAGTTATGATGAGGTAGCGGCTTTTTTAAATCAACAGGGCTTCGCTGTTTTAGCGCACGATCATCGCTGTCATGGCTTGTCCACCCCTGAAAAACAATTGGGTCATGTCAGTAAACTACAAAACTGGGCAGGCATTCTACAAGATATGCCACTGATTCATAATTGGATTAGTGCAACGTATAACAATCTGCCTGTCATTATTTTAGCGCACAGCATGGGGTCATTTATTAGCCAATGGTTTGTGCAAAACAACCCCAATCGGATTAAAGCCCTTGCCTTGAGTGGTTCTAACTTTACAGCACCGTGGTATGCTCGTGCCTCCTCTCGGTTAGCGGCATTTGAAATGTGTCGCCAAGGCGGGAATGGTCACAGTGACCTCATTCATAGCTTAGGGTTTGGGAAGTTTAATAAAGTTTTTGCCCCTAATCGTACTAACTATGATTGGCTATCGCGTGATACCCAGTTTGTAGATAGCTATGTTGCTGACCCTTTTTGCGGTTTCCGCATGGCTAATCGTTACTGGCGTGATTTTTTGGTGACCTTGGGCGAAATTTACCAACCCGCCAATATGAAAAAAATCCCTGAAGGCTTGCCGTTATATATTTTTTCAGGCTCTGAAGACCCTGTTGGAGCGATGGGCAAAGGCGTGAAAAAACTAGCGAAAATGCACGCTAAAATCAACAAAGCCAATGTCACTCTCAAAATATACCCTCAAGCGCGTCATGTTGCCTTGCACGAAACTAACGCCAATGAAGTTCGTCGTGACTTATTAGCGTGGTTACTGACGGTTGTGCCTAAGGCTTAGCTTCGACTCCGCTCAGCTACCACGACTCCGCTCAGGGAACGTCTTAATACGTTCCCTGAGCGGACTCGAAGGGAAACTTAATCAAATCTAGAAACCAACACCAAAGCAAGGTAGAATGACACTTGCTTTGGTTAGTCGCGACCCTCTTCTCGTGTTTACGCTAAAACACTCGCCGTTAACCTTCGTATCAAATGTTAGATGTGCCACGTCCTTCTCTCGTATAAAAATAATAAAAATCATCACACCAGCGCAAACGGTTGTTAACATTCGTTTGTTGTTTACGTTTTTGTGTTGCTGTGATTGTTTTTAACTTTTGGGATTTTATATGAACACAGCACATCATATTGTCATTGTTGGCGGCGGCGCAGGCGGTTTAGGTTTAGCGACACAATTAGGGCATAAGCTTGGTAAGTCAAAAAAAGCACGTATCACGCTCGTTGATGCCCATTTAACACACATCTGGAAACCGTTATTACACGAAGTAGCCGCAGGCACACTCAACTCTTTTGAAGATGAATTGAATTATTTTGCCCACAGCGTCAAACATCATTTCGAGTTTCAATTAGGGCGAATGATAGATATTAATCGCGCCGACAAACAATTAATGCTTGCCCCTTTAATGGCCGACGATGGCAAAGAAGTCGCACCAGCCCGTAGCTTACATTACGACACCTTAGTCATTGCCATTGGCTCTACCGCTAACGATTTTGGTACGCAAGGCGCACGAGAAAACTGTATTTTCTTAGATTCACGCGCACAAGCTGACCGTTTTCAGCAACAATTTTTGAATATGTATTTACAGGCTCATGCCCTGCCGAGCCATATTTCAACGCCACCCGAATTAAATGTCGTCATTATTGGTGCAGGAGCAACAGGCGTAGAATTAGCGGCGGAGTTACATCATGCTTGCCACGAATTTGCTCGTTATGGTTTGGATGATATTGCACCACAAAACGTCAATATCACGCTCATTGAAGCGGCTGATCGGGTATTGCACGTTTTACCTGCGGCCACTTCGGCGGCGGCGGAAGCGCAACTGACGAAAATGGGCATTACAGTTAGAACTAAAACCAAAGTGGTGGCCATTCATGCCGATGGTATTGAGTGCGAAGGCGGTTTGCGCATTCCTGCCAGTTTGCGCGTGTGGTCGGCTGGCATTAAAGCCCCTGATTTTTTACACAATATTGCCGACTTAGAAACAAATCGCATCAATCAATTAGTGGTAAAACCCAGTTTACAATGCACGCGTGACGACAATATTTTTGCCTTTGGTGATTGTGCCTCTTGCACCTTACCCAACATGTCGCGCCCTGTACCACCACGCGCACAATCAGCTCAACAACAGGCTAATTATTTAGTCAAAGCTTTGGCGGCTCATATTCAAAACAAACCGTTGCCTATTTATAAATACAGCGATTTTGGCTCATTAATTTCTTTGAGTGAAGGCAATAGTGTTGGCAGTTTAGTGGGCAATATTAACGTCAAGGGTCGGATTGCGCGTTTAATGTACGTGATGTTATACCGTATGCACCAATATTCTTTACATGGCTTTTTTAAGACCTTGATGCTGTGGAGTAAAGATCAGTTAAGCAAGTCTTCTAGCCCAACCTTAAAATTGCATTAATTCTCGCCTAAAACTAGCAGATATTTTGCAACGGGCGCGACTTTTTGCAGCACATTGCCGACAATTACAGTATGATTGTCGGCTATTTTTACGACCGCCGTTTGGCCTATAGGTTTTATCATGCAAATTTCTACTGACAGCGTTGTTGCTCTTGCTTACACACTCACCAACGACGAAGGTCAAGTGATTGATACGTCGGCAGGTGGCGAGCCATTAGTGTATTTACACGGCGCGCAAAACATTATTCCGGGTTTAGAAAACGCCTTAGTTGGCAAACAAGTTGGCGACAAGTTGACTGTTGATGTTTTAGCAAGCGAAGGCTACGGCGAATACGATGCCCAAATGGTACAAGTTGTGCCTAAGCATATGTTTGCGGGTGTTGATAACATTGAAGCGGGTATGCAATTTCACGCACAAACCGATTACGGTATGCAAGTGGTAACAGTTGCTGCGGTTGAAGGCGACGAAGTGACTGTTGATGGTAACCATCCTTTAGCTGGCCAAAACTTACATTTTGATGTTGAAATCATGTCTGTTCGTGCAGCTACTGCTGAAGAATTGGAACACGGCCATGTACATGGTGCAGGTGGTCATCACCACTAATCTGAATTTATTCAGTTAGTTGTAAAAAAAAGCCCTGTCGAATGATGGGGCTTTTTTAATCCCGTCGTCATTTTGTCGTCATTGAATAAAATCAATTTAGCGCAATCAGAAAATAAACTTACGCTACTTTACAAACCTCAGGCAACAAAAAAGCCCTGACTCCATAAGAATCAAGGCTTTATTGATTGCGCTAGACTAATGCTAGGACAAGAATTGGTGCCTGGGGCCGGAATCGAACCGGCACGGCAGTCACCCGCCGAGGGATTTTAAGTCCCTTGTGTCTACCTATTCCACCACTCAGGCAAGAGTGTCGTTAGCTTACCCCAACACATATCAGGGATTATGGAGGCTGAGGCCGGATTCGAACCGGCGTCGGCGGAGTTGCAGTCCGCAGCATGGCCACTTTGCTACCCAGCCTTGTTAGCCACAAGCTAAGGCCGCAAATGATATCTAGATAAGAAAAGCGCGTCAATATCTTTTTTACTTTTCAAAATCAACTGCATAGAATTTGTGCTTTTTTCAACTCATCTTGCAATTTTTGGCTAATTTAGAACAATTCATTGCTGCGCCAAGATGATAAAATACCGCAAAGACTTTATAAACTTATTTTTCGACTTTTCACTCTACTAGGAAAACTTCATGTCTGCCTTAATTTTAGACGGTAAAAAACTGGCTACGTTGGTTGAAGCTGATTTAGCGAAGCGTGTTGCTAACATTAAAGAACGCACCCAGCAAACGCCTATTTTAGCCACTATTTTGGTTGGTGATGACCCTTCGTCTGCAACTTACGTAAAAATGAAGGGCAATGCTTGCCGTCGTGTTGGTATGGACTCAATTTCCGTTACCTTAGCCTCGACAACGACGACTGAAACGTTATTAGCCGAAATAGCGACATTAAATGCCAACTCCAATGTGCATGGTATTTTATTGCAGCATCCCGTTCCTCATCAAATTGATGAGCGTGCCTGTTTTGATGCGATTAGCTTAGCGAAAGATGTTGATGGCGTAACCTGCTTAGGTTTTGGTCGTATGAGTATGGGTGAGGAAGCCTATGGCTCAGCAACACCACAAGGCATTATGGCACTATTACGACACTACCAAATTCCGTTAGAGGGAAAACATGCCGTTGTTGTTGGTCGTAGTGCAATTTTAGGCAAGCCCATGGCGATGATGTTACTAGCGGCTAATGCGACGGTGACTATTTGTCATTCACGCACGCAAAATTTAGCCGAACTGATTAAACAAGCTGACATTGTTGTAGGAGCAGTCGGTAAGCCTCAGTTTATTAAAAGCGAATGGATTAAGGATGGTGCGGTTGTTATTGACGCAGGCTATCATGCGGGTGGCGTGGGTGATATTGAGTTAGCAGGCATTATTGAGCGTGCATCTGCCTATACGCCAGTTCCCGGTGGTGTAGGACCAATGACCATCGCGACATTAATGACACAGACAGTCATGGCTGCTGAAAAATAACAACGATTATTGCTTATGTTGTGTCATAGGGCGAAAATTTTTCGCCCTACTCTTTTATGTCTTTTGTCTGAAAAACAGATAAATGATTATTTGCGCCGACATATCCCGTATCGAAGATTAAATCCTCTCCCCCGCAAATACACCTGCACGCCGATGAAACCACGGCAACGCCTTTTCTAACTGTCCAGCCAAACTAAACAATGTCGCATCATCACCATATCGAGCAGTAAACATCATCCCCACAGGTAAGTTATCTTTAGACCAATGTAAGGGTAAAGAAACCGAGGGATTCCCCGTAATATTCATCACAGGCGTAGAAACCACCCATTGAAAACTTTGTGCTGCCAAATGTGATAACACAGGTAAAAAATGCACTAAAGGGCCTAATGGCAAACGTTTAGCCAGTGGTGACAATAATTTTTCTATGCCCTTTAAATGAAACTCACCAAATGTCACTGGCGGCGCGGCCAATGTCGGCGTTAAAAAGACATCATATTGTTGCATCCATTGCTCAAAGACCCTTGTTTGAGCATACAACTGACGATTGGCGTAATCCAAATCGCCCGCGTTAAAGGATTGACCCAATCGTGCTAATGACCATGTTTCAGTTTCAAAGTCATCCATCCCCATCCGACGACCTAACATACGCTCTGAATCTAACACTTCACCTGCCGTAGCAGCGGCAATACGCAGTAAATAGCCTTCTGCCAAGGTTTTTTTATCTAATGGTGGCGATGCTTCAACCACGTCATGGCCTAAATTACGTAATAACGCCACCGTTGCTTGCAAACCTTGTAAGCATTCACTGTCTATTGTGCCGTCTCGTAGTAAGGGTTCATAGGTGTACGCAATTTTCAGTTTTTTGGGTGCTTTATCGACACAAGATAAGAATGTACCTTTAACCGCAGGAGCATCATACAAACAACCCACATCGCGCCCCTGAGTGGCATCTAGCATAGCGGCACTATCGCGTACTGAACGCGAAATCACTCCTTCTTGTACTTGACCAAACCACGGCTCAGTGACCGCAGGCCCGTGCGGATTACGGCCTCGTGTTGCTTTAAACCCCACTAAACCGCAACATGAAGCAGGAATACGTAATGAACCGCCACCATCTCCACCCGAAGCCATCGGCACAATACCTGCTGCTACCGCCGCCGCCGAACCACCACTTGAGCCACCCGATGTTCGTTGTAAATTCCACGGATTACGCGTAATGCCGTGCAAGACAGGTTCTGTCACTCCCATCAAACCAAACTCAGGCGTGTTAGTCTTACCAAAAATAACGACACCACTGGCTTTGTAGCGTTTCATCATCTCGCTATCAAAATCGGGCACATAGTGTTTAAAAGCTCGGCTACCACTGGTCAGTGGCACACCCGCATAAGCCGCTAATAAATCTTTAATCAAAAAAGGCACACCTGCAAATGCGCCTTGAGGTAAGCCTTTTTTAATGCTGTCGTAGGCTAAATCGTCCATGTTGTAAATCACGGCATTAATCTGACTATTCACCGAATTACGGCGATTGATTGCTTCTATTAACAATTGTTCAGGCGTCACCTCGCCTCGTTTCACTAATGCAGCCAAACCCAAGGCATCATAATGATCGTAGTCTTTAAAACCATTCATGTTTTTTCTCAATAGTGTGAAATATCTTATTTGATAGGATATTAGTCCTTATTTATTTGAAACGACACCCCATGTCGTTGACAATTTTGTTGATGCATTTTTTATTGAATTTCTTCTTTTCATTGTGTTAGCATCCAACCCAATGAAAATTCTAGCGTTAACCTTCGGGTTGGGGCGGTGATGCGCCGCCTTTGAATTAAGCTTACACATTGATCACAAGGAAGACTGTTTCAGCCCCGCTATTGCCACTAAGTACGTGCCGTAGCAGTAGCGAGCTGGAACAATCACGCAACCGTGATTTCGCTACTGCTACGGCACGTACTTAGTGGCGCGGGTCAGTGAGTCTTCCATGTACCAGGTCATTCAGGTAGATTTTTCATCATCATAAAGGGGCTTCTTAAAGCCCCTTTATGTTATTTAAAATAATAATTTAACGTCACGACAAACTGTGTCACTGTGGTTTAATCTGTAGATTGACGCTGTTGATGTGCTGTGTTAATTTTCACACCAATATACATAAAACCATCTATTTTCAAGATGTTGGCGCGCTAGAAATTTTTAATACGCTGTTCTTCTCTAAGAAAGCCGATGTAAAGGAAGACTTCTGTTGCGCTAAAAAAGGATGCCACTCACTATGCAACTTTCCTTTTCTGATATTCAACGTGCATGGGATTGCAAAGACCCTGCTTTAGTGACCTATATGGTGACGTTAGCACAACAAACGGATCAAACACCTGAACAACCTATTCCCGATGACGAACTCACCTTTGATCGCTTTTTGGCAAAGATTTTTAGCCCAGAATTTCGCGCACAACCCTATCATACTCAATTCAGTTATCGTGTTGAGCAGATTCGGCGACTAGAGCAAGATACGGGCAATTACCCTTTACCTGAACGGCTAAAACTTCATTTATTACTAACCTCGTTATGGGACGATGGCAGTTATTACGCCCGTTATGTTTTGATTGACGCGATTCGGCAATTACCTTTGGTTTATGGTGTATGGAAAGCATTAAAACATATTTATAAAGCCGCCGAACGGAACAATGACTATCAAATACTTGGTGAAATAGCCGCACGTATTGATAGTGAACGTTATGATAAACCTCAGCACGGCGTTAGTTTGGCTACTAAAAATTATATGGCTTTGCGTGGTTGGCGTTATTTACGACAACTTGGTGAGTCTTTACCCGCCTGTTACCCTGAAGCAGCAATCTATTATTTAGCGGCCTACCCCGACAGCACGACATGGCAAAATACATGGATTGCTAACCATATTTTTTATCATCATCACAACAATGGTTATAGTCGATACAGCTTTGGTTATATTAGTCGCCCTCAGGCACTCAGCAAACATCGAGCATTTAATGACACATGGCAGCGTCACCCTGAGCCATTATTACGTCTATTAACCATGGCGCGTGCCGAAAAGGTTCGTCAATACGCCTGTGAATCCTTAAAACAAGATTTTAAAGCCAAATTACGCGACATTCTGCCCGATGCCATCATTCAGTTAGCCGCTGTACCCGTTATGAGTACAGCGCGTGATAGCTTTATTGTTTGGCTGTTAAATAACTCGCCAAAATTTGAACAGCATCAATTTGTTGCATGGGGCTTGCATCAACTGGTCGTTGATTTATTAGAGTCATCGGCACAAGAAGCACAACAATATGCCTGTGAATATGCTAAAGCGCATGCCCGCGACTTACCCTTAGATCGCCTATTACGGCTGGCAGAAAATAGCTTCTTAGCCGTTAGGCAATTAGCCATACAACTCATTAACGAACGAGAACCTCGCCAAGACATCGGTTTGACGGCATGGGGCATATTACTTGACTCAAACTATCATCATAACCTCGCAGCTGATGTGTTACATAAGCATTTTGGCCGCAGTGAATTAGATGCGTCGTGGTTTCGGGAACGATTATTGGCAGGAACAAAACACAGCATTGAATTTTGTCAAAAATATCTATTGGAACTGCACTCACTGAATAGCTTAGGCATAAGTTATTTTCAGGATATTTTGACGCAATTGGGAATAGAAAGTCGCTGGCAGGCGGTGGCTAATTTTGCCTTATCTTGCCTAAAAAGTATCGACTGTACCGCACTCAGTCACGATTTTTTACAACGTCAACTGTTACATCCATTATGTCAAAAAACGATTATCCAATGGCTAAATGCCGATGATATCAAAGCTAACACCTTACCAATGGCGTACTATCACGCCTTGGCCTATCAACCCGACTGGGAAAATAATACGCTAATTTTGGCCTTGGCAGGTGACATTGTATGGCTGCGCGACCTACCTTTTAATCATGACTTAGCGGAACAAATACGGACATGGTTAGCCGATGTACGTCGTTTCTCTCCTGCCAGTCTAGGCTTTGATTGGTTAATGACCCTAGCCTGTCGTGAAGAAGCGGTATATCACGATTTTGCTGTTGAGCGGATGATTAAAGCATTTTTACCTGCCGATTTTGCCCCTACTGCCACCATTGATACTGAAGTTGATAGCTCTAAATCATCTGCGATGGTTGATTTACAACAACAGAGCTTTTTATTCACTGGCAAACTCAGCACCATGACTCGTGCTGAAGCAGAGCAAAAAGTAGCGGATGCCCAAGGCAAAAATGTCGGTGCGGTCACCAATAAACTGGATTATTTAGTTATTGGTGATGACGGTTCGCCATTGTATGGCAACGGTCGCAAAGGCAGCAAACAAGTGAAAGCGGAGTCATTAATTGCCGCAGGTGCAGCAATGAAAATTATTTCCGAAACGGCATTTTTACAGATGTTAGTTGGCGGAACGCGTGAATTTTCACAAGACAAGGTTTTTGAGGGATGTCAGGTGTTATGGCAGATGGCAACGGAAAAAACAGACACACCGACTCATCGATTAGCCTTACGTTATTTACGTTATCACCATCCTCATATTTGCTTAGCACTTACCGATCGCCCTGTTGACCCTAATGCCGAAATTCCCGCATCTTTTTTAAGTTTTGAACGCTTTAAACCGTTATTTCATCATCCTCATGCGGTATTACGACAGTTTGCAATCGAAGTTGCTCAGTGGGAGTTAGTACGTTGGTCACCAACATCAGCAGAATTGGTGGACTTGTGTGAATCTCGTCATGCTGATATTCGCGAATTTATGCACAAAGCCTTATTAGACGCACCTGAAAGCAGTAATAAATATTACCGTTTAGATGCCAATCAACTGGATGCGACGACGGTATATGGCCTGTGCGAATCAAAACAAGCCTATGCGCGACAGTTGGGGGTTGAGCTGATCCAACAACACGAAGCCTTCCAACAGCCTGATGCGTTGTTTCCGCTCACTGAAAGTCCTGATCGTGAAATTCGCTATTCCGTGATGCGTATTTTGTGGACGTTATATCGCCATCACGCGACTACGCGCCATTGGCAACCAACAATTCCGTTGATGGCAACGATGGGTAAAAGCCAACAAGACAAAATTACGACCATGGAGCAACAACAAGGAACAGGTCTACCAAAACGTCCCGAACAATTACCCGCAACACCGTTAGCGTTACAACAGTTATTACAGCGTTGGCTCTACGAATTGCCGCCTGCACGGTTGGGACGAGAAAAGTCAGGCTCAGGCCAACGACCTTTATCCGCTAGTCTTGCGAAACAGGCATTGATAGAAACCATGCGAGACTTGGCCTTAGAAGATGCCGATTTTGCCGTGTTAGTGCTACCGTTATTACAAACTTTCACCCGCTCACGCGGTCAAATGGAGCAAGCGGCCTGTTTAGTGGCTGTGACGCGGATTCATCATGCTCACCGCCATTTGGCAGGACAAATGCTATGACAACTCAGCTCTCATTACACTACCGTGGTCGGATCAGTGCGTTATATTGTCACGGCACAAAAGCGGCTTTTGTTAGCACACATCCCGAACAGCAAGCGACGGCGTTATACCGTTTAGATGCCAGTCAAAGCCCTGTTACGTTACAAATCGATGCGTTACCTTGTGGTGCGACAGCATTAATTGGTCAACAGGATGATGTTTGGTTGGCAGGGCAAAATGGCTATCTTTATCATGCTAGCCTAAGTAAAGGCTTACTCCATGTCATTAACCCTGCATTTTTTACCATCGATGGTCAGACTGCGCCGATTTTAGGTTTGGCATTACTCGCTGAACGCCACATCGTAGTTTTACAAGCGCAACAACTGTCTTTGTTTGATTTAAACAACCAAACGATCGTGCAACAACTGACACTGACAGATACGACAACCACCCTTGCCACTTCAAACGATGGACTTTGGTTAATCGTTGGTGATAATAAAGGGCAAGTCACAAGCTATCAATTTGACCGCCAGTTGCTCACGTTCTCCGCTCAGGCACACATCCACAAGGGCGCGGTGACAGCTTTATATTTTGAGCCACTGCAACAACGATTTTTCTCCGCAGGTGATGATAAAAAACTCTACAGCACACACGTCCAAGGCGAATTACAAGCCTTAGATAAAGGCCGTAATAGTAATCATACCGGCACTATTTACAGCATTATTTCAGGTTTTGGGCGCACGTTTACGGGATCTAATGACCAAAGTATTAAAGCGTGGCCCGATGCAGGCGGTCAGCCGCTGACTTACAAACAAAATCTACCGAAAATCACCCAGCTTGGCCTCATCTATTATCAAGACAAGCCCTGTTTATTAATGGTCGGCGAAGACCAGTCGTTACGATTTTTAGAACTCAATGACGAAGGTAAACCCATTGATATCAATCTTATTATTCGTGATGGCTATTATTGGGCACAACAAGAATTACAACACAAAGACCCCCAACGTCTTACACAGGCATTAACCTTATTATCGACATATGATGACCTCAATGCCTTAGAATTATTAGCCAAACAGTTAAAAGCCGAACAAGATAAAACATCACGTTTAGCTATTGTTAACCGACTTTGCGCGTCAAAACATGCAAAAGCCTCAGTCTTTTTAGAAGTGTGTTTGACTGATAAAACGCACGATGTCATCCGTTTGGCCGCCTTTGCCAGTTTGAGTAAACGCGCGGAACACAGTCCAGACCCACTACGTCATTGTTTAAAAGCGTTAGAAACACCTTATCTCGATATTGGCGAGTTAGCCCTAAAAGAGTTAGCGCAAAAAACTCAGGTTTATCGCCAAGCAGAACAGCATATTGTCGCCAGTTTACAGCATAGTCATCGGGTGATCCGTCATTTAGCCTTGAGTTTGCTAGAGCAATTAGCACCGGCCAATGATCCTAAAGCCTCGCTGCAAGCCTTACAAAGTCAACATAACGATTTGCAACGTGCCGCTTTGATTCGGCTATATCAACGGAAACTGCTCAACAATATGGAAGTGCAACGCACTGTCGTATTATTACAAGACCACAGTGATGCCTTGGTTCGACAAACTGCATTGTGGGTGGCTATTTTGGCGCGCCCTGTCTTAGCTCAGGTCTTAAAACAGGCTGATGAGTTATGGACTCGGCCATTAGCAGATCTCGAAAACTTTAAACTCCTTGCGCTTGAAGAACATCAACCCAATAGCCAACATACATCAACATTATCCGCAAAAACTAACGACATTGTTGGATCTGTCGTAGAGACCACACTAACGCAGGAAGATTACACGCCTTTATTACAAGGTATGACCAGTCGTCATGCAGATATTTGTTTTAATGCTGCTTATGGTTTAGCTGTTTTACATGATGCACGCGCTTTTGGTGTTTTGCTGTTATTAGCTCAAGAAACGAACGACACTATTCGTATGGGGGTCTGTAAAGCGTTAGCCAACTTAAAACGCCCTGAGGCGAAAATGCAATTAGAGATATTACTCAATGATCCGCAAGCAGCGGTTCGTGATGTCGCTTTTAGCAGTTATGGCCAATTAGAAACCAATGCTTTGTTATGGGTAGAAAAAGGCTTTAGTAGCAAACATCAAGACATCCATACGCGCAGCCTCAAAGTTTTGTTAGATCATTTAGGTCAGTTGCCCGCTAAGCAACAATCTTCATCTATCACTTGTTTAACTTCTGCCCTTAATGATGGCTTTGAACCGATTCGACAAGAAACAGTAAAAGCCTGTCTCAATCGCTCACTGGCGGGTAATCGATTCCAGACCTTACAGTTATTATTAAGCAGTCAATATCAAAATGTGCATCAAGAAGTCTTAAACGAACTCATGAGCCACAATAAAGAGGATGATGCTCTGTCATTGTTGGTGTTATTACTAAATGATGCCTTTAGTGCTGTTCGTGAACAGGCCTTAAAATTCGCACTACACGAAAAAAAGCGATTTATCGCAGAGCAAGTACTCACTCACGCCATTAACAGCCGCTTTGTCGATATACGTCGTGCGGCGTTACAACATATTCTGGATAAACCTTCGGCCGTTTTTCACGCATTATTGCCAACCCTACTAGAAGACAACGACCGCGAACTCCGTTTAGCGGCTTTAAATGCTTTAGTCACCCTACCCGACAATACAACGTCATTAGCCCAAGCATTAGTTTGTCATCATGAAGATATTCAAGTAGCAGCCGCCCAAGCATTTGCCTTACAGGGCGATAAACGTGCTTTTAGTGTATTACAACATTTTGCCTCTCGTGCAAAACCCGATAATGAAACCTTGGTGGCGGCATGGAAAAACGATGTCAAAACTGCCTTAGCAGGTTTAGCGGCCTTAGATGACGAACGAGTGTTTGCCGTTCTTGTACCACACATTCAAAGCAAAGACCGTGAACTGGCGAAAGCCGCCGCCACCGCCTTGCCGTGGTCAAGCACAACGGCACATAGCGAACAATTGGCTTTGTGGTTGGGGGATGAACGCAGTGAGGTACGTGCCTATAGTGCTTTGGCTTTAGCAATATTAGGTGATAGCAAGGCTTTAATTGTGTTGCAAGATAAAGCTGTTATTGCCATTTTATCAGCCCATGAACGCTTGGCGGCGATGGTCTGTCTACAACAAGTTACGCCACCCGCCTTGCAAGACTTTTTTGGCAAAACAACTACGGCCATCAGCAGCCCATTCATTTTATTCTGTCATGAATTATTACTGCATCCTGATGTGCCCTATTTAAGCAGTTGGGCGTTATCCATCAACTCGACAACCGTACAATTATTATCCGCAGACCTCCTAATGCGGTATCAAGACTTGAGCAATTGTTGGCAATATATGGCTAAGTGGCTGATTGAATGCCACCAAAGCCGTCAAGATAATGATAACTGGCAGATCAGTGTTGACGACGTGCAAGCATTAGCGGCGTTAATCGTTTATGGCACAGGTAAAGCTAAGGCGCGTGCAGTGTTATTGCTGCAAGACTTTGACCAACTTGTGGCGATAAAGACATGGCAGTTACATTATCATGCGTTTAGCCAACGTCACCAGACAGCATTAGAAAATGCCATTGTCGCGGCACAGCCATCATTAACCACGCAACCTCATCATGAACATGCTAGCCAATGGCGACAACTGGCTTTTGGTGCGTATGTTGGCTTATTACGATTACAGAACCCACAACTCAATAGCAGTCAACAGCTTGGCCATAACTTACTGGCGATGCGTCACTTAGCGTTCCTTGCCCAACAAGATCATGCCTTGCGTGACAGCGCCTGCCACTGTTTAATGCCTCTACTTAATCATCAGCAACAAGCATTACGGCAACTTTCCTTTGAGACTTTGCAACAACTCGGGCTAAGTACGGAACGTGTCGGTCAAGTTGCCATTACTTCGGTGCAACAAGATATCGTCAAACAAGGTTTAGAGCTGTTGATTGGCTACTACCCAGCGCAACAAGCACAAGCCTTATTACACAGTCTGATTCAAACCAGTAGTGCCATTTTAGCGGTTGAAGGATGGCGTTTATTGTGTCAACAACAAGGACTGTTAGCCACTGCTCCGCTAGCATTAGCATCTTACTATTTACCGTTGCGTCAACAATGTGTGGCTGAACTAGCAGGTATTTATCATGAGGCAATAACGCCACAACTGTTATTAACTGCCTGTCGGAATGACCATCGCCCTACAGCAGTGGCTGCTGCCGATTTATTAGCGCAGCATCAGCATCCCGATGTACTGCCTGCCCTCAAACAGTTGTTGAGTGATAGTATTGATAACAATGAGCAAGCACGACTGATTCGCTGCTTTAGACGTTTATCGGGTGTCGAAGCCGCGCGCTGGTTAACTGACTATTTAGACAACCCACAATTACGCATCGATATTGGCACTGTTTATGACACTATCGCTCACTATCGCTGTCCTGAAGTGGTTGAACCACTCCTCAAGCGTTTAGAACACTATCCCGTACAAACAGGCCGTATTGTTAAAACGGTATTAACGATTAGTGGCTATGATCAGCGCATTTACGATTATGATGATACCTTCGCCGATAGCCGTTGGTTAACTGAACAATATCCTCGTCATGATGACGTATTAATTCGCCTCTTCCAAACACTGATTCATCGTCAAGAGTACAAGCTCGCCCATTCATTATTAACAGCAATGGCTTGGATGAAAAGTCCTCATGCCGATAACGCTCTCTTATCTGCATTACCCAAAATGGCGATTGATTATGTAGCCGATGTAGTGATTGCTATTAGTCGTCGAGCCTATAAACGTCAAGGCAACATTCAAGGGCTGTTGGATGCACTACGCCACAAAAATACCGATATTCAATTTTTAGCCGCCGAAGGCTTAGCCAAAAAAGGACATCTTCATGGCAATAGCATTTTACTGGCGGCGATAGATTATCAAACTAATGCCGATTATCGACAACGTGCTGTCTTAGCCTTAGGGGAATCAGGGGATGAACGCGCCTTAGATAAATTGTTAACACTGGCCGAAGACCAAGGGCACTTCTTGCAAGCAGTCGCGATTGAAGCCATTGGCCACATGGGACAAGGCGATAAAGCAGAGCAAATTCTCCGCCTGCTCAAAAGCACCCTAAAACAAGCCAGTAACAACATGATCGATCGGGTGTTAAATAGCTTCCGTTGGCTCAATAGTTTAGCGGCATGGCAACAGATTTGTGCTTACATTCTCCGTGACGATCACCACATCGATGAAGATCATAAGATCCATGCTATCTCACTATTACAATATTGGGATACGCCTGCCAGCCGTGACTTATTGCTCACGCTCTTACGGGAAGAAACCGAATACGCTGTAGTGACCGCAACGTATAATACCGCATGTTTGTTATGGCAACATCCTGCCCATGAAGCCAGTCCCGTCGATGATGCCTTGCTGCAAGGGCACTATCCGTTATTGAATGATGGGAAAGCCTTAACACGCGTGATTCGTTATGCCCCAACAGGCCATTTACTACGCTTATTAGTCACACGCCAAGCCGATGTTGACACCTCCGTCACCGAGTCGATTAAGCAAGGATTATTCCAACGTCATGACTACCCCACTGAGGCCATCGACACCTTATTGATGAGTAATAATTGGCGAATGATAGCGATCATTGCGGAGCTTTTGCCCCGTATGCCCGTCTTAGTACAAAGTACAACAACTGCACTCGGTAATGCCTTAACGCACAGTTATCAAACATGGAAAACGTGTGAATCTGCAACACCGCAACACCGCCACCAACCTGAGAATATTGCGTTATTGGTCACATCAACACAGGCTGTTAATAACTTATTATGGGCAGCTATTCATCATGGTTACATCCACCCTGTATTGAGTAGCATACTGTTAAGCAGAGAAAAATCGTCTCTCAGCTATCAAATCAGTATATTACGTGCATTATTGGCACAAAGCAGCGTACCCGAAGTACCGTATTTAGCGTTGATTAGTGCACTCTGTAACAGTGCAATACCTGATCTCCAGCAATTAGCCAACCACGTTTTAGCCAAACACTGGCCAACCTCTGGGTTGCTGGCATGGCAAGCGTTCTTGACGCAACCACAACAACTCGCCCGTGATTTTCATCCACAATTATCTGCCGCTGCCAATCATGGCCACAGTCAGGCGCAAGCATTGCCCGCACTCATTGCTCAACGTGATGTTGACACTCTCGCCCATCTCGCTAACCAACGCCAAGGTGATGAATGGGTACGCATGGGTGCGATTGAAGGACTGGGCAAAATGGGTTTGGAACGTGCGGAAAGCCATTTACAACTGTTGAGTCAACCGCAAGAGGATGATGAGGATATTCGTAAAGCTGCTTTTCGTGCTTTACGCCGTAGTCAACGGTTACGCCAAGCCACGACACCCTCGCTAAAAAGTCATGTAGGAGATAAGGTATGACCGACAGTCAAGCCACAAAGGAAAACAGCGACGCACGTTTAGCCATACAGTTACGTTACCAATACGCCAGTGATTTCCATTCAGGGCATTTACATCTATTTAGTCAACTGAATCGCAGTGATGTCAAATTTAGTGGCACGGTCAAGCAACCGATTGTCTTTAGAGAAGCAATGGCAACGTTATTTTCGATTGTCAGCAGCGACTACCGCTACGCGCCCAAAGATCGTGCTGTCTATAGTGCATTTATGCAAATGCGTCGTAACCATCAACATCAAGGACTCGCTAAAGCGCAACAAGCTTATTTTCAATGGTTATTTGACAATGACCCGTTGGCGTTTTGTGTGCTAGACCCTGTGATTAGCGTGCATCCTGATCGCCTAGTCTTTGAAGTGTTTAGCAAAGATGAAGGCTGTTATGCGTCATTATCATTTGACCATAGCATTTTTGACCAAACCGATACACCACAGTATGGCACGACGAATATTGACTATAGCGAAGCCTTATCGCAAGGGCTTGAGCAAATGCGTAGCTTTCGTGACACCACATTTTCGGTTGGACAACAAGCCGTTGCATTTAAAATCGAAACTGCAGAAGCCTTAGCTGACAGTCATATTATTGAAAAAAATATTCAAGTACCTGTTTCGTGGTTGCGTGGATTTTTACAAGTACAATCTGCTGCACACCTTGCCGTTGATCGATTTCAACTCAAAGCCATTGATTTATATAACGCCTTACATCACTTACGAATGCACGCCGATGTTAAAGGTAAACGCCGAGGTTTGGCTATTGAGTTGATGCCGAGTCAATATCCCACGCTGATTTTAGAACCCACTGACACCGTCATAGCCACCACGGCTGCGCCTTATCAGGGCCATCAGGCAAAAATTATCCGTATTTGGGGGCGACGGCGTTTAGCGTTATTAAAACGTTTATTGCCCTATGCCGACACTATTGATGTCGCGTTATTGGGTAATGGCATGCCCAGTTATTGGACACTCACAGGTAAAGGAGTGAGTTTAACCTTAGCTATTACTGGCTTTAGTAGCAGTAATTGGTCACAAGCGCTTAATTTTGATTTATTGCTACCACGCCAAGACTTAACACTCGCCGCAGTTGAACGAGTGCTCAAACACCTACAAAGCTGCTTTGTTGACACCTTAGCCAATATTTCGCAGGCAACGGATTTAACATCATCTGACTGTTTCATCAGCTTACAACAAGCTTGTCAACAAGGTTTAGTTATGTTTGATCGTGCGTTAGGGGTATACCGTTATCGTCCATTAACCACGCAACCGTTGGAAATGGCTCATTTTCGCTATCGACATCCTGCCGAGCAACAGGCCTATGATTTATTGTCACGACCAGCTGCCGTGAGCGTCTTAGATGTCTTAGTCATTCCCACCGAAGGCATAGAAATTTCCGCAACGATCACCGTCACCGAAGATAAGCGGAGCTATCTCAGCAAACTCAAACTCAACGAAGAAGGTCATGTCGCGAAAGCTGAGTGTAGCTGCCACGCTATTATGCAACATGGTTTGGCACATGGTCCTTGTAGCCACTTGGTCGTCTTACGTATGGCTTATGCTCAACAACAAGCACAACGAGATACCAATACCCTTAGCCAAGAAACACGGCTGTTTGCCCGTCGCCGCAAAGGCACACTGGAACAAGTACAGCTAACACTTAATAAAAATCGTGTTTTTTTACTGTCAGGCAACCTCGCGACCGCTAAACGCCAACAGTTGGCTTTTAATTCGGTCAACGATGCACGCACAGCCTATTTAAGCAAAATTCAGCAATTTGAAACGTCTGGTTTTATCGACAGCACGTTGGGGTAACAAGTATGTCAGCCAATTGGGAAACGTTGTGGGACGATATTGAAAAAGCAGGTAACGTTGAACGTTATGTCCAGCAACAACTAGAGCTTAAAGGATTTGTCGTTAAACGGCGCGCTACCGACACCCTGTCCACACGGGAGTTAGAAAACTATAAAAAAGAGCTTAAAACCGAAGCTCTAGAAAAACGAAAACTCAAAAAAGAAGCATGGCAAGCATATCGCGCCACGCATATCGTCCATTTGGGGACAGGAATTTATTGGAGTGATGATAGTAGTCACGACCGTTGGGATTTGCAAGATGCGGAAAAACGGCTGTTAGAAAATCAACTACCACCGCTAACACAGGTCAAACATCTAACGACTGCATTAAATTTGTCGATTCCACAGCTACGCAGCTTGTGTTATCAACGTGATGCCACCACAGACACCCATTATCGTCGTTTTGAAATTCCGAAACGTAGTGGTGGTCTACGCGCAATTTGGGCACCTCGGCCACAACTAAAAAATGCCCAACGCTGGGTCTTACGAGAAATCCTTGACCGTATGTTAGTACATGGGGCTGCACATGGCTTTTTAGCAGGCCGTTCAATTGTCACCAATGCCGCACAACATACGGCTAGCCAAGTCATCGTTAAATTGGATATTAAAGATTTTTTCCCCTCAATTAGTTGGCGTAGAGTGAAAGGAGTGTTTCGTAAAGCAGGATATCGTGAGCAAATAGCCACTTTGCTAGCGTTGTTATGCACAGAATCACCACGAGAAGTCGTTAGCCACGAAGATAAAACATATTACGTTGCATTAAGTGAGCGTTGCTTACCTCAAGGTGCGCCAACTAGCCCTGCTCTTACCAATATTTTATGTTTGCATTTGGATAGGCGTTTAACGGGAATTGCCCATAAATTCGGCTGGCGATATAGCCGTTATGCCGACGACTTAACCTTTAGTTTTCCACAAAACACAGCAGAAGAACCCAATATTAGCCATTTACTTGGCAGTATCCAACGGATTATGGGTGACGAAGGTTTTACCCTAAACCTAAAAAAAACCCATGTCGTTCGCACGAGTAGCGCGCAAGAAGTGACGGGATTGTTGGTCAATGGCGAGCAAGCACCACGCGTTTCTCGTACAAAAAAACGGCAAATTCGGGCAGCCATTCATAATTTACAACAGCAAAAACCCTTACCTGAAGGCGAGAGCCATGAACGGTTAATGGGGTATGCCGCGTTTATTGCCATGACTGATCGGCAGTTAGGTCAACAGATGATTCATGCACTTATGGCATTATGATGCGTTTTTAGGTCAATTAATTTACATTTAGCTCGCATACTTTTTGTGCATTTTGACGGCTATAACATGAGAATAACGGAGATACATATGATTATTTTCGTTTTTCTCATGTTCACCTACGCAATCCCTCGCAATAGATGCAGCCATCCGACGAATCCTTTATCATTCGCTTTTTTAGAGCTTACGCTGTTATCGCTTATTTGTTCACACTTCAGCCGCTTGTCAACAACTGTTAAAAGCGTTTACCCGTGGCAAAGTCATCACCGCCACCGATATTCAAGCCTTTATTGAGACGGACGATTTAGCGAGTTTGCCCGAAGAAGCTAAAGCACAACTGCGTGCGCTGACACCTGCCAATTATATTGGCGATGCCATTAGTCAAGCCAAAGCCGTTTAATACCACATTGTAGGGGCGAATTCATTCGCGGCGGTTAAAACCGCCCCTACAAGATATTAGCCAATCGTTGCATGTCTTCATTAAATTCATCAGAGGCTAAATATTGAATCATCGCAGGAGGTGACGGCGGCTCTTGAGCTTTTTGTAAGGCCGATAAGGAAATATTTCTCGCCATCGCCAAGGTAAGATTCATCGTTCGCCGTAAAAATGAAAAGCGAAAGCCAACACTGATCTGCCCTTCTAACCACGACCAATCCTGAATTTCAGCCAGTGGAAACCGTGACGCGTTAATATCCACGATGCCCACTTTTTTACCTTGCTGATTTAACAGATGAATTTTATCTGTCGTGACCGCTTTAAAGCCAAACAACTGTTGTTGATTAAAACCCTGCTCTGGTGCTGCCGTATCTAACAAAACGGTAATGGGTCGTGTACGAAATAATTTAATCTTGCGCTCTAGGCTTTTAAATTGCTTTTCGAGTAGCTCTTGTTGGTTTTTTTGCGGTTCAACACGAGAAACTTGCGCCTTAAACGCCGCCAACTGCCGAATAGCTTCTTTTTGTTTAGCTATCGCTAGGATAGCTTGACGTTTGAAGGTCTCTTTGATTTTTTGCGGCGGCCGCCACCATAGTTGCAAATAACGTGCTAGAGGATACATTTTTACGCCTAAGGCGAGATTAATGGCATCATCTTCGTTTAATTCACCTTGATGTTTACTGAGTGTCTGTTGGATTTTTTCCGCATTTTTAAGGATATTTTCCGCCCCTACTTCCCGTAAAAATACCGTCATTTTATTTTGCGGCGCATACAGCAAATGCAAACTCTGTTGGCTACGTGTCATTGCCACATATAACAAACGGCGCTCTTCTTCGAGATTGTCATGATTCATGGAGGGAAGCTGTTCATCGGCGCAACAGGGGACAAAAACAACAGGCCACTCTAAACCTTTAGAACGATGAATCGACATAATTTGCAAACGCGGTGTTTTATTGTCGATGGTCGAATCTTCCAGATGTAAACGACGCAAATGCTCCAAAAACTGTAAAGCATCACCTTTCTTTTGAGCGTAGCTGACCAAAGCACGCACGTTATTACAGCGTTCCTCGCCTAGCTCTGGGATGCCAGCGGCACTTTTTAGCGCATCTAAATAGTCTAAGTCACTGATTAACCACGTTAAGGTATCGGCAATGGGCTGCTCTAAACGCTCTTGTAATCGTCTCAGTGTGACAGCGAATTTTTGCAAACGTTTTTGCGCGCCTTCATTCGCAGCAACCACTTCCTGACGCTCTAGCAATGAAACAATAGAACACTGTTGGTATTGGCCGCGATTAACTAATTGACCAATCCATTCTGTCGTCAAATAACGATTAGGATGACGAATAATTTCTGCAAAACGCCGTAAATATTGCTGACTTAACTCGCCTTGACCACCTTGTGCCATATAGTCTCGCTCTTGACGGGCAAAACTGAGATAGGTAAACAAAATTTTGACTTCGGGACGTTCATAAAAACGCTGGCTACCCACCACTTGATACGCTAAACCATCCTGAATCAATCGAGCCTCAATAATGGGCGTTTGTGAATATGAACGTACCAAGACGACCACATCTTTCGGTGTCATACCTTTGGCTAATAACGACTGGTACTCTTTCACCACATAACCCGCAATCACACCTTCGTGGTCAAAGCCTTTCAAAACCACTTGGCCACCAAAACCCTTTTGAGCGACTAAGTCTTTGGCATGACGTTGTGTGTTACGAGCAATGACCTGACTGGCCAAAAAAGTGGCTTCACCATAACAACGAAAATTATCAGAAATGACATATTCGGTAGCCTGATAACGCTGTTTAAAATCCAAGATAAAACGTACATCTGCGCCGCGCCATTCATATATACATTGGTCATCATCGCCAATGACCATGTAATTACGATGATCCTCGGTCAACATATCGGCAATTTGTACTTGGACTTTATTAACATCTTGAAACTCGTCAATTAATAAATAATCAAACGTGCTTTTCGCCCAACTGCGTACATCCTCAAAACGCACTAAGGCTTCCCAACCGAATAATAATTGGTCATCAAACGTCAGCCAGTTGTTTTGCTGGCGGAGTTGCTCATAAATTTGATAGGCGTGTAGATAGTGTTTATTGCTATGTTCTGCTTGCGTCACTTGACTGAGTGCATCAAGCGGCAAACGCGCCTGCGCAACATCGGCATAACGTAAATTACCTTTGCAAACCGAAATAAAATTTTGCAAATCATCTTGGTTGACATCCAAATTGGCAAAATTTTTGCCGTTACGCCGACTCATTTCCACTAAGGCACGCATCGCCAACATGCTGCTGCGATGTTCGATTTGCGTTTCGTCAAAAGCACGCCAATGGCCATAGCTCACGGCTTTTTGGACGATTCTTCGGCCTAATGCGTTAAAGGTTACGCATTGCACGCCAAAAACATCCAGATGTTCAATTTTTCGCTGAATATCTTCTACCGTTGCTTTGCTAAATGAACAGACTAAAATGCGTTCGGGACTGATGTTTTTTTGTTGCACCAAATACTGTACTCGATGCGCCATCGTCGTTGACTTACCTGCACCCGCCACCGCATAAACAATCGCGGCACCTTGATGATGATGGACGATGTTCATTTGTTCATCAGTTAACTTCACCCGTCTTTCCTTTTCAAGCCCATTAAAGCGCGCATGATACCTTATTTAATCAAGCTATATCTTTGGCTGTTGCAGGGATGCGGTGGCACAGTTGTTTGAGGCATGGATGCCGAGTTCTGTGCCACAAATGGTTTTGCTTACTTTTGTCGTAACAAAAGTGAGGCCTGCGGCAGGCAACGGCAAAACGAACTGCAACACATGATTAAATAGCATGATTAATGAGTTTTTCTTTGCTTTGATGAGTCTGAGTTATTACAATCACCCCCTACTTCAAACGAAAGAACTTAAGCGCGTGTCTCCAGATTGCCCTATTCTTTTTTGTGATGAACATTTGCTGATTGTTGGTAAACCGACGGGACTGTTAACAGTACCCGGTAAAGGTGCTGACAAACAAGACTCGCTTCTCACTCGCCTACAAGCCATTTATGCCGATGCGCGTATTATTCATCGTTTAGACCAAGATACCTCAGGTTTATTGGTGTTTGCTCGCAGTTTAGCGGCACAACAACATCTCAATAAACAATTTGCTGATCGTCAGGTCACCAAACATTATATTGCGCTAGCCTATGGTCACTTTGCCGAAACACGGGGCGAAATTGACGTACCTCTACGCTACGATCCTGAGCATCCGCCCTTACATATTGTTGATTATGACAACGGCCAACAGGCATTAACACGCTGGCAAGTATTAGCACGACAAGCCAAGTCGACGCGAGTATTGCTCATGCCTGTCACAGGTCGCTCGCACCAATTACGTGTGCATTTACAAACACTTAGCCATCCTATCTTAGGTGATACATTATATGCACCTAAAGAAGCCATCGCCCTAAGTTCCCGTTTGTGTTTGCATGCAGAAATGCTTGAATTTATGCACCCTATACGTTTAGAGACGGTTCGTTTTACGTGGCCATCCCCTTTTTAACACCTTAGGAGTGACGCAGTTATTTCGATAACATGCGTTATTTCTGATTAACAGACAAAGAAAAGAGTTGTTATGAGTATGTCGAGTCCGGCCATTGGTCAACGTTGGTTATCAGATGCAGAAACTGAATTGGGTTTAGGGATGGTTGTTGAGGTGCATCCTCGTACCATTACCATCCTTTTTCCTAAAAGCGAAGAAACACGGGTCTATGCCAAACAAAATGCGCCGTTATCGCGGATTCGTTTTAACATTGGCGATAACATCAAAGACACTGATAACAAGGAATGGTTGGTCACTGCCGTACAAGAGCGTCAGTTTGTCTTGCGTTACGAAGTACAAGATGAACACGGCCACACCACCTCGTTTGCCGAAACTAAACTCTCCCCTGAAATCCAACTCGCCAAACCGTGTGACCGTTTGTTGGCGTGTCAGTTGGATAACAATGAATGGTACGAATTACGGGTGACGGCATTACGTGCGCGTCAACAATTGGCACAAAGTAAAGTTGTCGGTTTAGTCGGCCCTCGAGTGGGTTTAATTCCGCATCAGTTTTATATTGCCCACGAAGTCGGTCAACGGATGGCTCCGCGTGTCTTACTCGCTGATGAAGTCGGTTTGGGTAAAACCATTGAAGCGGGTTTAATTATTCACCAACAATTACTGACTGGCCGCGCCCAACGTATTTTGGTGTTAGTGCCTGATAGCTTGCAGTATCAATGGTTGGTGGAAATGCGTCGTCGTTTCAACATCAATTTTTCGTTATTTGACTTAACCCGCACCGCCGCTATTCGTGAAAATGACGAAGATATCAATCCGTTCTTAACGGAACAATGTGTCTTAGCCAGCATTGATTTATTGATTGATCACCCAACACTCATGGCGGCTGCATTAGAAGCAACATGGGATTTATTGGTAGTTGATGAAGCGCATCATTTGGTTTGGGATGAAGAAAAGCCAAGTGAAGCCTATCAATTGGTGGCACAACTCTCAGCACAAACGGCAGGCGTGTTATTACTGACCGCCACCCCCGAACAATTGGGTGTTGCCAGCCATTTTGCACGGTTAAAATTGTTAGACCCACGTCGCTTTAGCAGTTTAGATGCCTTTTTAGACGAAGAAGAAAGCTATTTACCGATTGCCAGTGCTGCTCGTCAATTAGTACGCGGTAAACTGAAAGATGAAACACGCGCGACTTTACAAGCATATTTAGGCGATGACTTCGACTTTTCCACACCCGCAGGCCGTGAAAAAGCAGTTTCAGCATTATTAGATCGTCATGGCACAGGTCGCGTGTTATTCCGGAATACCCGTGAAGCCATTAAAGGCTTTCCTGAGCGTGAATGTATACCTGTTCCGTTAACACCGCCTGCGGATTGGCCAATGACGGGTGCAGTGCGTAACCAATTATGGCCAGAAATTCAGTCTGAAGATGATGAGTGGTTAGCCACTGATCCGCGGGTGCCGTGGTTAATTCAATTTTTGAAGAAGTTGAAACAGCAAAAAGTATTGTTAATTTGCCGCACCGCTCCCGTGGCGATGGCATTGGAATTACGTTTACGATTGAATGAAGGTATTCGTACTGCGCTATTCCACGAAGAAATGACCTTATTAGAACGTGACCGCGCCGCTGCGTATTTTGCCGAACCCGATTATGGCGCACAAATTCTCTTATGTTCAGAAATTGGCTCTGAAGGTCGTAACTTCCAATTTGCCCATCATTTAGTGATTTTTGATTTACCTGCGAATCCCGACGTTTTAGAACAGCGTATTGGCCGTTTAGACCGTATTGGTCAAACCGAAACGATTAAAGTACATGTGCCTTATATGGTCGGAACAGCGCAAGAGCGTTTATTTCAATGGCATCATAATGCCCTCAATGCGATTGCCCATATTTCACCCACTGCACAAACAGTACATCAATATCATCAACAAAGCCTGAAAGAGTGCTTACAGTCAGCCAATGACCATGAAGAACTTTTTGCTGCATTGATGGCCGAAGCCCAACAAGACCGCACCAACCTAGAAGCAGAGTTGCAACAAGGCCGTGATTATTTACTTGAGCTAAATTCTTGTCGTATAGAACAAGCTATTGAGCTTATTACTGCCGTTGCTGACCAAGATGATGATTTAGTCTTGGGCGACTTTATGGAGCGAGCATGGGGTGCATTTGGTTTAGAGCATGAAGAAGAAGGCGATGGTACGCATATTTTACGTGCAGGTGAACACATGGCCGTTGACGCCTTCCCTCACCTTGACCCCGATGGCATGACCGTTTGTTTTGACCGTAACCAAGCCTTGAGCCGTGAAGACATTCACTTCATTACGTGGGAACACCCGATGGCACAAGGTGCGTTAGAGTTGATGACACGCCAATCTTTTGGTAACTCTAACCTTGCATTGATTCGTAACAAAGGCATTAAAGCAGGCACGTTATTAGTTGAGGCATGGTTTAGAGTCGAGCTGATTGCGCCTAAACACTTAAACTTAATGTCTAATTTGCCTAATTTGACGATTCGCGTGTTATTGGATGGTGAAGGTCGAGATTTAAGTGCGCGCGTTGGCCATGATGTATTAAATCGCCAAATTGTGCCCTTAGAAAAAATGACCGCGCGACAAGTAGTGAAAATGCAAACCGAAATTATCTCCAGTTTGTATAAACAAGCAGAGCAAGTAGCTAAAGCCACAATTCCTGATTTGCAAGCACAGGCACAAGTACGTTTTACCGAGAAGCTCGATAATGAGATTCAACGTCTCAAAGCCTTGCAACTCGTTAATCCTAGTATTCGTGATGATGAAATTTCGGCACTCGAAGAACAATTAACACAAGGTTTAGAGTATCTCAATCATGTGCATATTGTCAGTGACGCGGTTCGGATTGTGATTGCAGGTTAACCATCCGATGCGATGTTGTGGCACATAACCCTGTGCCACAATATTAATCGTCAAGACAAGCCGCAATCGCAAACCACTGTCCTGCACTTTGCACGGCATAACACCACTGACCGTCAATTTCTTGCCTCGTCGCCCACTCAACCAACTGATAAAACACATTACGATGAATCAGGGCATCTAAACGATCACGGACATGAATATACGGACGCGGTTCGCCATCCGCACGCTCATTGACCCACAACGGATGCTCAGCATCTAAAATAATCACATCTTCTGTCAGTGTGGTAAAGCGCAAAAACTCCACGCCTTCATCCAGTACTTTTGTCACTAAAGTGGCAATAAAAGGTGCATCATCGACGACAATGCGCACTTTTTCGACGGGGGTAATCAAATAAAAACAATCATCGTCATCGTGGCGTAAAATTGAACTAAACAGCTTCACCAATGCAGGACGGCCAATCGGTGTACCCATATATAGCCATTGGCCATTGGCTTTAATTTGCATCGGCAAATCACCGCAGAACTCAGGATTCCATTTATGCACAGGTGGCAAACCTTTAGGCATATTGCCCTTTTCATCCTGTAATAATCGGGCAATAGCCATCGGATCGGCTTTTATTTGTGAATATTGAGTCATATTGAATGTTTCCTATTTTTTGTCTAACAAAATATCGTATAAAAAGTTGGTCTTTGGATAGTGTGCTTTTATACTACGCGCCGTATCACTAAATGTGAATATTGCAAGAAAACCCCCAGCTAAACTCGCGAGGAGACTATTCGTGGAAAGAGAAGCAATGGAATTTGATGTCGTCATCGTTGGCGGCGGTCCTGCTGGCTTATCAGCAGCCATTCGTTTACGTCAATTAAGTATAGAATCAGGCCATGAGATTTCCGTTTGTCTCGTCGAAAAAGGTTCTGAATTTGGCGCGCATATTTTATCAGGTGCAGTATTTGAACCCCGCGCTCTGAATGAACTTTTTCCTAATTGGAAAGAAGAAGGTGCACCACTCAACACGCCCGTCACCAAAGACGAAGTCCATTTGTTGTTTAGCGAAACACGCAGCAAACTCATGCCTGACTGGGCTATTCCAAAACCCATGCATAATGACGGTAACTACGTCATTAGCTTAGGTAATCTCGTGCGCTGGTTAGCCGAAAAAGCCGAAGCTCTCGAAGTCAATCTTTTCCCTAGTTTTGCGGCTTCTGAAATTTTATATCATGAAGATGGTAGCGTAAAAGGCATTGCGACAGGTGATATGGGCATCGGCAAAAATGGTGAGAAAAAGCACTCTTTTACTGCGGGTTATGAACTACATGCTAAATACACGTTATTTGCTGAAGGCTGCCGTGGTCATTTAGGCAAGCAATTGATTAAGCAGTTTGAACTCGACAAAGATGTTGACCCTCAACATTATGGCCTTGGCATCAAAGAACTGTGGGAAATTGACCCAAGCAAACATAAACCGGGCTTAGTATTACACGGCTCAGGCTGGCCATTGAGTGAGTCTGGCAGTGCGGGTGGCTGGTGGTTGTACCACGGTGAAAACAATCAAATCACATTAGGTATGATTGTTGACTTAGCCTATACCAACCCTTACTTATCGCCCTTTGATGAAATGCAACGTTGGAAACACCATCCAGTCATTAAACAATACTTAGAAGGCGCAAAACGGGTGTCTTACGGCGCACGTGCTGTTGTTAAAGGTGGTCTTAACTCCTTACCTAAATTAACTTTTGCGGGTGGCTGTTTAATTGGTGATGATGCAGGCTTCTTAAACTTCTCCAAAATCAAAGGCTCTCATACTGCGATGAAATCGGGTATGTTATGTGCTGAAGCGGTATTTGAGACATTAAAAGCAGGCAGTGAAGGCCGTGATGAAGTCACTGCTTATACCGAGAAATTTGAAAACTCTTGGTTGTTTGAAGAGTTACACCGCGCCCGCAACTTTGGCCCAGCAATGCACCGTATGGGCTTCTTGATGGGTGCAGCGTTTATCTTTATCGACAACAATATTTTGCCGAATGGTTTCCCCTTCACAATTCACGATAACAAACCAGATTATGATTGCCTAGATCGTAAAGATTTAGCCCGTAAACTGGAATACCCAAAGCCTGATGGTAAAATCAGTTTTGATAAATTGTCGTCGGTGTTTATTTCGGGGACTAACCACGAAGAAGACCAACCGATTCATTTACAACTGAAAGACCCTAGCATTCCAATGAGCAAAAACTTGCCATTGTATGACGAGCCAGCCCGTTTGTACTGCCCTGCTGGGGTGTACGAAGTGGTGACTTTAGCGGGTGAGCAACGCTTGCAAATTAACGCGCAAAACTGCGTTCATTGCAAAACTTGTGATATTAAAGACCCCTCACAAAACATCAACTGGGTGACTCCAGAAGGTGGTGGCGGCCCTACCTATCCTAATATGTAAACGGTTAGATCTCTATGATTTGAGAGTGAAACAAAACTCTCAAATCATCAACCAAAGCCCTTAATTTTTAAGGGCTTTGCGTTTTTTAATGCTTGATTTAGGCTACAGCCACAAACACCGCACCTTCTTTAACAACCACTGGATAAGCAGGAACTTTCACGCTTGCATCCTCTAAACACTCACCATCGGCCAACTTGTAATGATGTTTGTAAATCGGAGAAGCAACCACTTTATGGCCTTTTAAATCGCCAACAATACCACGTGATAGGACATTAGCATCCGAAAATGGATCAAAATTACCGATAGCAAACACATCGCCACTGGCTAGCTTAAATAAGGCAATCTGTTCACCTTTGACTAAAGCACCAACACCCATATTGGTTTGTAAATCTTCAACCGCACACACTTTTACTAAATTAGTCATGTTCATATCTCTCGTCGATATTAGTGCTGGGTTGGCAACCCAGCCTACAAAATTGCTTGCTTTGATAGGCAAAGGCTAAACCTCGGCTACTGCAATACGCCCTGCTTTTTCACTCACCGTTGCGGGACGAATTTGGCCACGCTCTTCAACAAAGACGACGTTGTTGTCGGTTTCGTCACTGTTTACAAAGGAGCGGAAGCGTTTTAAGGTTTCAGGATTGTTAATGGCTTCTTTCCATTCACAAGCAAAGGTGTCAACGACGAATTGCATTTGCATTTCTAACTCATCAGCCAAACCTAAAGAGTCATCAATCACCACGGCTTTTAAGTAGTCTAAGCCGCCTTCAAGGTTGTCACGCCATACACTGGTACGTTGTAAACGATCAGCGGTACGGACGTAGAACATTAAGAAACGGTCAACGTATTTGATTAAGGTTTCGCTGTCTAAATCGCTGGCTAACAATTCGGCATGGCGAGGTTTCATACCGCCATTACCACAGACGTATAAGTTCCAGCCTTTTTCAGTGGCAATTACGCCAACGTCTTTGCTTTGCGCTTCGGCACACTCACGGGTACAACCGCTCACGCCAAACTTGATTTTGTGTGGGCTACGCAAACCGCGATAACGGTTTTCTAATTGAATGGCAAAACCAACCGAATCTTGCACGCCATAACGACACCATGTTGAACCGACACAGGATTTAACAGTACGCAAAGACTTACCATAGGCATGACCCGATTCAAAACCCGCATCGACCAATTCACGCCAGATCACAGGCAATTGCTCAACACGCGCACCAAACAAGTCGATCCGTTGACCGCCAGTAATTTTGGTGTACAGCTTGTATTTTTTCGCCACTTGGCCAATGGTGATTAAACCATCAGGCGTGATTTCGCCGCCAGCAATACGAGGTACTATCGAATAAGTACCGTCCTTTTGCATATTGGCTAAAAAGTAATCATTGGTATCTTGTAAGCCTGCTAATGGTTTTTTCAGGATATGTTCATTCCACAAGGACGACATAATCGACGCAGTCGTCGGTTTGCAAATATCGCAACCATCGCCTTTACCGTGTTTAGCGACTAAATCTTCAAAGCTGCGAATGTTACCAATTTTGGCAAGGTGATAGAGTTCTTGGCGTGAGTAAGCAAAGTGTTCGCAGATGTCTTTTTTGACTTCAACACCGCGTTTCGTTAGCTCACATTTTAATACTTGACTAACTAAGGCGGCACAGCCACCACAACTGGTCGCGGCTTTGGTGCAACTTTTTAGCTCGCCCAACTCCATGACGCCGCCTTCGATGGCATTGCATAAATCTTGTTTGGTGACATTATTACAGGAACAAATGACCGCTTTCATCGGCAAAGCATCTGCGCCTAATAAGGGTTTACTGCTACCGTCTAAACTCGGCAGAATTAATGCTTCGGGATTGGCTGGTAAATCCATGTCGTTGAGTTTGAGTTGCAGTAAGTCACCGTAAGCATCAACATCACCAATCAACACGGCGCCGAGTAACTTTTTACCATCGGCAGAAACCACGATCTTTTTGTAGGTTTGCGTACGCTCATCAACATAGCTGTAGTTAATGCTACCAGCGGTCATACCATGAGCATCACCAATGGAGGCAACATCCACACCTAATAACTTGAGCTTAGTGCTCATGTCTGCGCCTAAAAACTCTTTATCTTCGCCACCTAAAATATGGGTACAAGCAACATCGGCCATTTGGTAACCCGGTGCAACTAGACCGTAGATTTTACCTTCCCATAAGGCACATTCACCAATGGCGTACACATCAGGTGCATTGGTACGACAGAAGTTATCAACGACAATCCCACCACGCGCACCGACAGCAATGCCATTGTTGCGAGCAATATCATCACGCGGACGAATTCCTGCGGAAAATAAAATCATGTCGGTTTCGAGGCTTGTGCCATCCGAAAACTTCATCACGTGTAAACACTTTTCACCATCGGTAATTTCGACGGTATTGCGTTCGGTGTGAATACCAACACCGAGTTCAGCGATTTTTTTGCGTAATACTTTACCGCCACCATCATCCACTTGCACCGCCATCAGGCGTGGCGCAAATTCAACCACATGGGTTTCTAAGCCTAAATCTTTTAAGGCTTTCGCTGCTTCCAAGCCTAATAAACCGCCACCGACCACAACACCCACTTTAGATTTTAAGGCCGAATCACGAATCGCTTCTAAATCTTCAATGGTGCGATAGACCAAACAGCCTTCGCGATTATTACCCACAACAGGCGGTACAAAAGGATAAGAACCCGTCGCTAACACTAATTTGTCGTAATGAATGGTATCGCCATTTTGGGTCGTTACCGATTTAGCTACTGTGTCGATATGGGTGGCACGGGTATTCAGTTGTAAGCCATAACCTGTGTTACTAAAAAAGTCATGTGGAGTCAGACTTAAATCTTCGGCGGTTTTACCATTAAAGAATGCAGAGAGTTGTACACGGTCATATGCAGGACGTGCTTCTTCAGCCAAGACAATCACTTCGTGTTGCTCGGTGGATTTACTGGAAAGGTTTTCTAAAAAACGGTGGCCAACCATGCCGTGACCAATCATAACTATACGCATTGCTGTCTCCTGCAAAAAATCGCTAGGGTGTGAAAAGTCATTGATTAATAGACTCAACACATAACAGACGGCGTTGTCTGCGAAACTATGGGATATTTACACGCTATTAATACTGCCAACATTGCCAGTATTCGTGTGGTCGCTTAGTTATTAAGCGGGAGTTACCTGAGCAACTCGACTAGACAGGATTTTCTGTAACTCTGGCAAACATGATCCACAATTCGTGCCAGCTTTGAGACATTTGCCGATTTCTGTGACATTTTTTAAGTTCTGGTTATCAATACTACGGCAAATCGTTTTTTCGCCGACACCAAAACAGGCACAAATGATTCGACCGACATCGGCATTAGGGTCAGCAGGCTTGCCTGATAACAAAGCTCGACGACTTAAAGCATCTAAAGGCTGTGCCAATAAGGACATTAACCATGAACGTGGTGGCAAACTGGCTTCTGCGCCAAAAAATGCCAACGCACTGAGCTTGCCATCAACTAACCACGCATAACGCTGCACGCTATGAGTAATATCTTGATATTCCAAGCGTTCACCTTGTGGCTCATTTAACCAAACACTCGCCCAATCGATCCAATCATTGGGTTTTTGATGATGTGCTAACTCGTAACGCCAGCCATTTTCTAGGCGAATTGCGACAGCGTAATCACACTTAGGTAAGGTTAACGGTTTATCACTGAGTAAATAGCCATGCCATGCTGCATCAAAACGACTGACATGCACGGGTGTATGTTTGTTTTCGGGTTGTCCTGAAATCGGGTCAACGGCAGGATTCACCACTGCGCCAACTCTGGAGCTTGTGGTTAATACACCCGTCCAGTGCATCGGCATAAAGACTGCACCCATTTGCTGGCCTTCACTCATTTGGACTCTGGCAATGGCTTCCCCCCAAGAGGACTGCAATTTCACTAAGTCACCGTCACGAATGCCAAGATTTTTTGCATCATTCGGGTGCAATTCAGCGTAAGGCTCACCAATATGTTGCAGTAGTCTGGAGGTCAATCCCGTACGGGTCATGGTATGCCATTGATCACGAATACGACCTGTATTTAAGATAAAAGGATAGTCAGCACTGGGTCTATTCTTTGGTTGACGGCTGATGACAGGTACTAAATTCGCTAAACCGTCAGGCGTAAAGAATTTACCATCGGCAAACATCCGTACCGTACCTTGAGTTGCGCCAACAGGTAATGGCCATTGGACTGAGGGCATTTCATCGTAGCGTTCAGATGTTAAACCCATCAACGCGCCAATATTAAAATCACGAATAATGCCTTGAGGATGATTTTCAAAGGCCGATAACGCGGCATGTTCAGCAAAGACTTCCGCTGCGTTTTGAAAGTTAAATCCTTGATCAAAACCCATGGCTTTGGCGACTTGTGCCATTGCCCACCAATCGGCTCGTGCTTGTTCTGGCGCAGCTAAAAATGCCCGTTGACGCGAAATTCGGCGGTCTGAATTAGTGACTGTGCCGTCTTTTTCGCCCCAACCTAAACTTGGCAATAACACATGCGCCAAACGTGTGGTATCGGTATCTGCAATGCAATCAGACACCACAACCAACTCACATTTTGCTAAAGCAGCACGCACTTTATCGGCATTGGGTAAAGAAACGACGGGATTAGTCGCCATAATCCAAACGGCTTTAATCTTGCCGCTATCAATCGCATCAAACAAATCAACGGCTTTTAAACCACTATGACTAGCGATATTTGGTGATTGCCAAAAGCGTTGTACTAAATGACGATGCGCTGGATTTTCTATCTCCATATGAGCAGCCAGCATATTGGCTAAACCACCGACTTCACGGCCACCCATCGCATTCGGTTGGCCTGTTAAAGAAAACGGTGATGCCCCTGCTTTACCAATACGACCAGTCGCCAAATGACAATTGACAATGGCATTAACTTTGTCTGTACCTGAACTGGATTGATTCACGCCCATCGAAAATAAAGTCATGGTATTTGGCGTGTTGGCGAACCATGTTTTGAGCATATCTAATGCCGAAACACTGACTCCTAAACGCTCAGCAACCGTTGAACCATCGCCCACATCTTGCTGCGCCGCCTTAATGGTTTCAGCAAAACCTTTAGTGTGTTTACTGACAAAATCGGTATCGACTAAACCCTTAGCAACCACATCGGCCAACAAGGCATTAAACAATAAAACGTCTGTGCCTGCTTTGATGGGCAAATGTAAATCAGCAATTTCGTTAGTCGCTGTTTCTCGTGGGTCTACGACCACTATTTTTAACGAAGGACGTTGCGCCTTAATGGCTTTAATTCGTTGAAAAATAATAGGATGACACCAAGCTGTGTTTGAGCCAACCAAGATAATTAACTCAGCGGAATCAAAGTCTTCATAACTGGCAGGAACAGTATCTGCGCCAAATGCCCGTTTGTAACCTGCGACAGCAGACGACATACACAAACGCGAATTGGTGTCGATATTTGCCGTACCGATATAACCTTTCATCAGTTTATTGGCGACATAATAGTCTTCGGTAAGCAACTGACCAGAAACATAAAACGCCACCGATTCACGGCCATGCTCGGCAATAATCCGTTGAAAATCCGTTGCTACTTTTTTGATAGCCGTTGGCCAACTGACATTTTTACCGTTAATAGCAGGCTCTAATAACCGCCCTTCTAAGGTCAAGGTTTCTGCCAAAGACGAACCTTTAGAACATAAACGGCCAAAATTAGCAGGATGCTCCGTATCACCTTGAATGGTGACAATACGATTAGCGGCATCGGTCACGGTCGCTTTAATACCGCACCCCACACCACAATAGGCGCAAGTGGTATTTTTTTCCTCATTTGCTTTTATTTCAGACTGCATCAGCCAACTCCACTTTGCCAAACAATAAATGATCGCGCATCTGCGAGACATCTTCTTTTTGGCGAATTAAATCAAAATACCAATTGCCGTCTTGTACATCACCAAACAACACAGCTCCAACCAACTTATTATCCTTAATAAACAAACGCTTATAAATACCAACTGACTTATCTCGTAAGACAATCGCTTCGGCATTTGCGCCCGAAAAATCACCTGCGGAAAACAAATTCACGCCACTCACTTTTAAGGTAGTTGCCGTTGCTTTTTGTACATAACGACCAATGCCCATTTGTGCTAAATGCGTCGCACAGACATTGGCTTGCTCATATAACGGCGCAACTAAACCAAACAACGCCCCTCGATGCTGAACACATTCCCCCACCGCATAAATACGCGGGTCAAAGGTTTGCATGGTGTCGTTGACTAAAATGGCCTTCTCTACTTGCAAGCCAATTTGTTTCGCTAACGCGACATTTGGACGAATACCCACGGCCATAATCACCAAATCAGTCGGCAAATCTTCACCTTCTCTAAAGCTTAAATGACTGAGATGTTCGGCATCTTTAACCACAATTTCTTTGGTTACCACGCCCATGCGGAATTTCATGCCATTGCTTTCTAATTGCGTTTGCAATAAATGCGCAGCTTCACTGTCTAACTGACGATTCATTAAACACGTCACATCATGAATGACCGTTACCTCAACGCCACGCTTTAATAGGCCATTTGCCGCTTCTAAACCCAATAAACCGCCACCAATCACCGCGACTTTTTTCTTTGCCACCGTCGCTGCTAACATCGCTTCGACATCTTGAATATCACGGAAACTCAACACACAGGCGTGATTATGATTAGGAATAGGAATGATAAAGGGCACTGAACCTGTTGCTAACAACAGCCGATCGTAAGGAATACTCAAACCCTGATCGGTTAACACTTGCCGTTGACGGCGATTGACATCGACTACCACTTGCCCTGAAATCAACTCAATTCCTTGTTTTACATACCATTCTGGCGTGTGCAACACGATATCATCAAACTGTTTTTCTCCCGCTAAAACAGGAGACAACATAATACGGTTGTAGTTACCGTAAGGCTCTTTGCCAATCACGGTAATGTCATACAGGTCAGGAGCAAGCTTTAACAACTCATCAACAGCACGCATACCTGCCATACCATTGCCAACTACCACTAATTTCAATTTTTTCATCGGATATAGCCTTAGCTTGAGGCAGAACTTTGGTGTTCCTTAGCAAGAGCTATGCCATAGATAATAATCATAAGAACAAACTTTTCGCACCAAAACACATCAATGCACCGTTAAAAAGCAATATACGCACCAACAACACTCTAAGTGTGTGAATACAAAGAATTAGCCAAACCTAGAAATCATTAGCCTTTAAAAGGTATGGCACAATCATTGCAATTAGCTACCTATGATTTAACGCAACGGCGCGTTGATCCCTATTTGATGACATAACTACCCAAAGTATCTATGTCAGATTTTTTAAGTTTTCTTGCTTGATAAATCAGGGATTGCGTGCGCTATTTTTATACTCTACAAGCCACCCTTTTCTTTTTTATCTCGCGTTTACCGTTGCGAGACACTCATCATGGCGTTAAAAACAATTCCCTTATTCAAATGGAGCGAACCACGCATTCGCACTCTGCATTACACATGGCTAGCTTTCTTTATTACCTTTTTGATTTGGTTTGCTCACGCACCATTAATGCCCGTATTGAAAGAATACTTTGATATGACTCCTGCACAGGTCAAAGCGATTTTGATGTTGAACGTCGCCATTACCATTCCTGCTCGGATTTTAATTGGCGTTTTGGTCGATAAGTTTGGCCCTCGTAAGAGCTACAGCTTTTTATTAGCCTTTTGTGGTGTGTTGTGTTTACTGTTTGCTGCTGCCCAATCGTTTGAATGGTTAGCGATCATGCGTTTTCTGCTAGGGTTTGTCGGGGCAGGTTTTGTCATTGGTATTCGTTTAGTCAGCGAATGGTTTCCTGCGCGTGAGGTTGGTATTGCCGAAGGCATTTATGGTGGTTGGGGTAACTTTGGCGCAGCAGTCGCTTCCATGAGTATGCCGATTTTAGCCTTGGCGTTTGGTGGGGATGATGGCTGGCGTTATGCGATTGGCTCGACGGGTGTCATTGCTATTATTTATAGCTATATTTTTTATCGTGGTGTCCGTGATACGCCTGAAGGTTCAACGTACTTCAAACCCCAAAAAGCAGGTGGTTTAGAAGTCACGACTAAAGGCGACTTTGTGTTTTATGCCTTGATGAACGTGCCATTATATTTAGCGTTGGCGTTGTTAACATGGCGTTTATCCCCTACTGGCCTAAAATTACTCTCGGCTGATGGGACATTAATCGCTTATGCGGTGATTGCTGGCTTAGTGGTCTATCAATGGACAAAAATTTGGCACGTTAACAAACATTTGTTTACGGGCGAACATCCTGCCGCACCGCGTTACCACTTCAAGCAAGTCGCTATTTTGAATGTTGCCTACATGGCGTGTTTTGGCTCTGAGTTAGCCGTTGTTTCCATGTTGCCGATGTTTTTTATGGACACCTTCCATATTAGCCCTGTTTATGCAGGCATGACCGCAGGTTGTTTTGCCGTCATGAACTTGTTTGCCCGTCCAAGTGGTGGTTTGTTTTCGGATGCCTATGGCCGTCGTAAAATTTTAATGATTTGTTTAATTGGTCAAACTGTCGGTTATGGTTTGATGTCACAAATGGATGGTTCTTGGTCATTAGTGATTGCTGTGTTGGCTGTGTTGGCAACGTCAGTCTTTGTTCAAGGCGCGTGTGGTGCGGTATATTCGATTGTACCGTTGATTCAACGCCGCATGACAGGACAAATTGCTGGCATGGCAGGTGCATATGGAAATGTTGGTGGTGTCGTGTTTTTAACGGTATTAAGTTTGGTTAGCCCAACCAGCTTCTTTTACTTGTTAGCAGCTATGTCTGCTGTTGCCTTCTTAGGTTCAATATTTTTAAGCGAGCCTAAAGGCCACATGGTCGAAACCGACGAACATGGCAACGTTCATTTGATTGCGGTGGAATAAGCTTTCGTCTTTGCCTCCTTCGGGAGGCTTTTTTACAGACACTTTTTATTTCAAAGAGTGTCCCTAAAAAAGCGACAACTGACAGGCTAGAAAAAGTAGAGACGAGATGACACACAATCTGCGTATCAATGCCGCACAAATATCTCATGCGGGACCTAAAGAGATTAATGAAGATGCAATGGCATTACATCTTCCTCAAGGACATGGACTGAGTGGTCATACGGCTGCCGCTGCCATTGCTGACGGTTTAAGTAGTGCCGAAGGCGGACGCATTGCCGCAGAAACCAGCGTCACTAACTTTATTAATGATTTCTTTGCCACACCAACGAGTTGGTCAGTCAAAGCCGCAGGACTAAAAGTATTAGCCGCACTCAACCGTTGGTTGCATGGTCAAGGCCAACATTATCACCACCATCATCAAGGTTATCTCACCACCTTAACCACACTGATTATTCGTGGTAATACAGGTCATATTTTTCATGTCGGTGATAGCCGCTTATATCGTTTACGACAACAGGACTGGGAGTGTTTAACCAAAGACCATGCGCTCATTACGCGTCATGGCAACCAACTGACTCGCGCTTTAGGTATGGATTGGCGCGTTGATATTGATTATCACGAAATAGATGTACAGGTTGGCGATATCTATTTACTTAGCACCGATGGGATTCATCACTTTATTCCCGACAAAGAATTACACGCTATTATTGGCACGCGCAGTGAAACCCTAGAAGCCCGTTGTGAAGAACTCTTAACGTGCGCCAGCGCTCATCACAGTGATGATAATCGGTCATGCCAACTACTCGAAATCATCGACTTACCGCCCACAGATAGCCATGCTTTAGCACTAAATACATTAGCGCCACTTCCTCCGCCATTATCTCAAGGCCAAATCTTAGATGGCTATCTCATTGAAACAGAAATTCAAGGCAATGCCCGAAGTCATGTTTATAAAGTACGTGACAAAAGGGATAACCAAATTTACATCTTAAAAACGCCCTCGGTGAACATTGCTGACGATGCGGATTCATTACGAGCGTTTCAACGCGAAGACTGGCTAGGTCAACGCTTTCATCATCCTAATATTGTCAAAACACATGCCCCTTCACGTCCTCGGCAATATTTATATTTAATTCAAGAATACTTAGAAGGCCAAAGCCTACGGGCATGGCGCAAAGCGAATCCTGATGCACCTGTAGAAACCATTATGGCATTTGCAAAACCCGCTATTAAGGGCTTACGTGTTCTTCATCGTCGAGAAACACTGCACCAAGATGTCAAACCCGATAATTTATTTATCACCACCAATGGGGAATTAAAACTAATCGACTTTGGTAGCGCCTGCGTCAGTAGCCTGAGCGAAAACCTGAGTTTACGCGCAGGTGCAGCCGAATATGCCGCACCTGAATATGCCTTAGGGATTACCCGTGATGGTCGTGCTGACCAATTTAGTTTGGCTGTCACTTTTTATGAATTATTAACTGGCCATTATCCTTACGGTGAAAACTATCTCGCCGCAAAAACCCCCAACCAATTTCGTAAATTACAGTACACCAGTGCTTGCAAATATAATCCGCATGTTCCTCTGTGGTTAGATGCGGCTCTGGCACAGGCATTAAGCCTCAATCCAGAACGCCGTTATCCTGAATTAAGCGAGTTTTTGATCGATTTAGAACGCCCCAATACTCATCTGACGCTCAGAGCCAAACCGTGGCTAGAGCAAAATCCGTTATTGTTTTGGCAAACTACCAGTGTGTTATTATTAGTTCTTAACTTCATACTATTAGCCTGTTGGCTCAAGTAAATACCGCTTAATGTTTGGCAGCGTACAGATATCCATCGCCAATCATCATAATGTTTTCGTCACCCAGTGACCAACAAGAGAACATAATGATGGAAAACTATAACCACACCGTTTCAGGAATTTACCCTCATTTTGAAGAGGCAAAAGCAACTCTGACGCTGCTACAGACAAAAGGTTTAGCCTCAACTCAATTGAATATTATTCAATCCAATACGGCTGCAGCTGCTTTACAACAGCATACCGACAGCGACCATGTTCTTAATGATGTCATTGTTGATGGTGCGGTTGGTACAGCCGTTGGTGCAGGTGCTTTTGGCTTAGCGCATCTAGCACTTGTTTGGGCAAATATCAGCATCTTTGTTGCTAGCCCTTTACTAGGGCCGTTAATCATGCTTGGTTGGGGCGCGAGTGTTGGTGGCTTATTTGGTGCGATCGCTGGAGCGACAGTTATTCCTGAGGAAGATGGTAAACATAAGTCATTTATCCACTTAGTCGAAGATGCCATTAGTCGTGGTTATGTTGTATTGGTGGTACAAACAATGAATGAACAAGAAACACTTTTGGCTCAAGATATTATTCGAGAGTCGGTCAATAATCTAAATATTGTCACGATATAAGTACCTACACAAAAGTTTCATCGTTCATAGTGATTCTGAGCTTGTAGAAGAATCGAACCACCCTTTGACAATCTCAGGGCGAGCAGCTTATCTGTATCCGCTCATGCTGAGCCTAACGAAGCACGACAAACTCAGTGCGAACGGAAAATACAAACAAACTTTCGAGTAGTTACTAAAGTTCGATTCAAGCTAATATTATTTTATTGTCAAGCAAGTTATACATACTGTTGAAATAGAGAATGCTAAACTGCGAGGTAATTCATTCATCGCTATGGATACATCCTCATTATGTCTCGTTTTCTTACTGTATTGGGCGTAACTGCCCTAATTACCAATACACCACTCTATGCTGCTACGGTGATTCCCGCTCCGCCTATTTTAGAAAATAAAGCGTTCATTTTGATGGATTATGATTCGGGCAAAATTCTAGCTGAATCAAACTCACACGTTCATCTTGCACCTGCTTCATTAACTAAAATGATGACCAGCTTTATTGTTGAGCAAAAACTACTGAAAGGCACATTAAAAGAACAAGACCCCATTTTAATGAGTGAGTCCGCATGGTGTCGTGGTACCAACAAAGAATCCTGTATGTATGTACCACTCAATAGTTATGCCCCCGCACTTGATATGCTGCGCGGCGTCATTATTCAATCAGGCAACGATGCTTCTAAAGCTCTAGCTGAACATCTTGCTGGCAGTGAACCAGCCTTTGCCGAAATCATGAATGGCGAAGCCAAACGCTTAGGCATGAAAGACACCAACTTTGCTAATGCTACAGGTTTATCAGACCCAAACCATTACTCATCAGCTGCCGACTTGGCCACATTGGCACATGCTATTATTAAAGATAGTAGTAAGTATTACCCTATCTACTCCGAAAAAGAATTCACCTACAACAACATCAAGCAAGGCAATCGTAACGCCTTATTATTTACCGACCCAACAGTTGATGGCTTAAAAACAGGTCATACCGATGATGCAGGTTATTGTTTAACTGCCTCTAGCAAACGTGGTGCAATGCGTTTGATTTCAGTGGTTATGGGTACAAATAGTATGCAAGACCGCGCCGACCAAACACGCGCATTATTTAATTGGGGCTTTAGCAATTACGAAACCGCGTTGATTCGTCCTAAAGGTCAAGAGCTGGGTAAGCCTGTCGTTTGGTTTGGTAAAAACGATCACGTCCGTGTTGGTTTAGCCAATGACATGAGCGTCACTTTACCTCGCGGCGAAAAAGACAAATTACAAATTAGCCTGCAATTAGCACCTTCCTTAGATGCCCCCATTAAACAAGGCCAAGAAATTGGTAAAATCATTGCGTCATTAAATGGCAAATCTATTGCCGAACAAGCGTTAATTGCTTTAGAACCCGTTGAAGAAGCTAACTTTTTTGTCCGTATGTGGCATGGCGTTAAACGATTTTTTAGTAACTTGTTTTAATTTTTTGGTTTGGGCGTGAGTTATTGCGCCCAAGCCGTCGAGAAAATCTATGACTACCCCAAACTTAATGACCGTTCAAAACATCGACGCATGGGAATTACCACGTCAACATGTTTTTAAAGTCTTAGGCGAAACGCAATATCCACTGGCACAAGTCGTTGCAGACATCGCTCGTCGCCATTGTCCTACCTTTGATGCCGCTACCATTAGCATGCGCGCATCAAGTGGTGGAAAATATGTTGCCGTAACCATAGAAGTTTATTTAGAAACACGCGAGCAAATAAATAACCTTTATGCTGACTTTAATACTGCACCCGAAATTAAACTGGTGTATTGATATGTTGATCGTCAGACATCTAGGCATCCAAAACTTTAGCGATGTTTGGCAACAAATGCGCGACTTTACCGATGCTCGGACACAAGACACCGCTGATGAATTATGGCTTCTTGAACACCCTTCAGTCTTCACGCTAGGACAAGCAGGAAAATCTGAACATATTTTGGCTGCGGGAGATATCCCCGTTGTCAAAACAGACCGTGGTGGCCAAGTGACGTATCATGGTTTAGGTCAACTGGTTGGTTATTGTTTATTTGATATTAAACGCTTAAATGTGGGTGTACGTGAGTTAGTTGAATGTATTGAAGATGTTTTAGTGGGTGTATTAAAACAATATCACATTGATGCTTGGGCTAATCGCGAGGCTCATGGCGTTTATGTCGGGGCAAAAAAAATTGCTTCTTTAGGTTTGCGAATTCGTAAAGGCTGTAGTTATCATGGGTTTTCTTTAAATATCAACATGGATTTAGAGCCATACCAACGTATCAATCCATGCGGTTATACAGGCTTAGAAATGACTCAAGTCTATGACTTATCCACCCGTCCAATCTCTTTAATCGTGATTGGTGATGAAATTCGTGAAGCACTGTACTTACGCTTATTTGCGCACTAGGCGTTATCCTTTAACTGTGGTAAAAAGAAACAAATTGTTACTTACTTTTTATAGATAGTAGCCATAATAAAATTATCAACAACACAATTTATAACAACAATGGCCAAGCTGGGAAGCGCAAGATTGAGCCATTTAGAGGTGATTAATCATGTTTAAAAAACTATGTCTAAGCCTAATGATTGCGTCTATGCCCGCAATCGCCTTGGCTGAAAAAGACCTTGATGATTTTCGTGCCGAAGCTGCTAAAAATGAATGGCGTTTATCAAAAAGCGATAAACTTCATCAAATAAAAGTCTATGTTAAAAATGAAGAAGGCAAAAATATCCGCTCATTTAGAGTGGAAGCAATGATTGATGCTCCTCTTGAAGTAGTGACTCGTGTTCAATCCGATGTAGATAGCTATGTTCGTTGGTACTTTGCTACTCTAGAAGCCAAACTACTCAAAAAAGTCTCTGATAAAGAGTTTATCTTTTATATGGTGCATGATGCGCCTATTGGTATGCCTGACCGCGATGTTGTGCTCAAAGCGACCATTGAACCAATGACAAGTAAAAAGCCATATGTTGTTATTAAAATGGTCTCCATACCTGACTTTATTCCTTCACGCCCACCCTTTGTGCGAATGAATGCAGAGAATTACGTCGTTAAATTTACTCCTCAAGGCAAAGATAAAACCTTACTAGAGTCTGAAGGCTTCATTGATCCAGGTGGAGTTTCTCCTTCTTGGGCTATCAATTATATCCAAGGCAAAGGTCCATATACGAATATGATGGGTATGCAACGAATGGTCAATTTACCACTCTATCGTGATGCTAAAACGCCGTTGCCCTTTACTTTTGTAGAATAAGTTATTACTACTCACCGCCTACCGATCATAAAGTAGGCTGTAAGGTTTTACTTAGTGAAAATAAAAATTATGATAATAAAACTACGCGCCAGCTTTATGATTGCTGCCCTGTCAATGTTTCCTGTGCTTGCCATTGCGGATGTGGATGATTTGCACGATGACCCTACAAAACAGGGATGGAAGCTAACCAAAAATGACAGCCGTCATAGCATAAAGGTTTATACCAAAAATGAAGAAGGGCAAAAGATCCGCTCCTTTAGGGTTGAAGCCACTCTAGATGCACCACTTGAAGCCTTATTGCGCGTCCAGACTGATGTTGATAATTTCTCACGTTGGTATTTCTCATCCCGAGAAATTAAACTTCTGAAAAAAGTCTCTGACAAAGAGTTTTATTTTTATCTCATCCATGATGCCCCCATCGGCCTTGCTGACCGTGACGTAATTCTTCGCACGACAATTGAACCCATGACTGCTAGACGATCTTATGTTCAATTTACGATGGTGTCTGTGCCTGATTATCTACCGCCACGGCCACCAAATGTGCGAATGGAAGCCGAAAACTATACTGTTAGATATACACCCGTCAGCAAAACTCAAACTCTGCGTGTAGTAGAAGGCTTTATTAATCCAGGTGGCTCGTCACCTGCTTGGGCAATTAATTTTGTGCAAGGTAAAGGACCATATACTAATATGATGGGTATGCGTCGTATGGTGAATCTTCCGCAATACAACGATACCAAAGAGCCGTTACCTTATAAATTCTTTGAATAAGTTGAGGACTTATGGGGAATTGAATCCCCTTGTCCTGCTGGTGTCATATTTAACTAAAGGGAGTTACCAACATACCATTTAATTTTGGTGTGCCATCTTTATACTCACACCATCAATAGGTGCTCTATGATAAGAAAAATTTGCCTGAGTCTCTGCATTGCGGCTTTGCCCACCATTGCCTTCGCCGAAAAAGACTTAGATGAACTTCGTTCAGATGGTTCAGCCAATGAATGGCGACTGTCTAAAAATGATAATCGCCATAAAATCAAAGTGTATGTTAAAAACGAAGATGGGCAAAGTATTCGCTCGTTTCGAGTAGCTGCGACAATAGATGCGTCCATAGAAACATTAGCACGGGTACAAAGTGATTTTGAAAACTATACTCGTTGGTATTTTGCCACTTTGGAGGTGAAATTTTTACGTAAAGTATCTGACCGCGAGTACATTTACTATATGGTTCATGACGCGCCTATTGGCACACCTGACCGAGATGTGATTCTACGCACGGTCATTGAGCCAATGACCGATAGAAAACCCTATGTTTTCATGCGTGTTACAGCCCTACCCAATTATTCGCCTGTACGTCCACCTTATGTGCGCATGGTTGCTGAAAACTATACCGTGAAATGGACACCCATAGATGCCAATACGACTTTAGTAGAGTCTGAAGGTTTTATTCATCCGGGTGGTAATGCACCTGCGTGGACAGTTAACTTTATTCAAAGTAAAGGTCCTTATGCCAATATGATGGGCTTGGCACGTCAGGCAAAACTACCTCAATATACAGAGGCAACAACGCCTTTGCCGTTTACCTTTATTGAATAGTTTCGACCCTGCTCAGCCAGCGTACAAACGCTCCCTGAGCGGAGTCGAAGGGCAATTCATATATCGCCTTCCGCTTAAAACAATCTATTCAAACCATTGAGTGCAGCAACACGATACGCTTCTGCCATTGTGGGATAATTAAAAGTGGTATTAGCAAAATACTGCAAAGTATTACCCCCATTTTTTTGCTGCATAATGGCCTGTCCAATATGAACAATCTCTGCTGCATTATTACCAAAACAATGAATACCTAAAATTTCTAAGGTTTCACGGTGAAATAATATTTTCAACATTCCTACTGTTTCACCTGTAATTTGCGCACGCGCTAAATGGCGAAAAAATGCCTGCCCAACTTCATACGGTACGTGTTCTTCAGTCAGTTGTTTTTCAGTTTTCCCTAACGAAGAAATTTCAGGAATTGTATAAATCCCAGTCGGTACATCTTCAACATGTGGAGTGTCTTTTAAGCCTAAAATATGAGCTGCTGCGCAACGTCCTTGGTCATACGCAGCCGATGCTAATGATGGCCAACCAATGACATCACCTGCGGCAAAAACATGCTGAGCATTAGTGCGGTATTGTTTATCGACGGTGACTTGGCCACGACTATTGGCAGTTACACCTAAGTTTTCTAAGCCCAAACCGTCAGTATTACCTGTACGACCGTTACACCATAAAATGGCATCTGCTTTGATTTTTTTGCCTGATTTAAGATGCAAAATCACACAATCATCAAAGGTTTCAACTTTTTCGTATTGCTCTTGGTGGCGAATTAATACACCTAATTCGCGTAAGTAATACGATAAAGCATCAGCAATTTCATCATCTAAGTAAGATAACAATTGAGCTTGGGTGTTAATTAAATCGACTTTATAACCTAAACCAACAAAAATACTGGCATATTCACAGCCAATAACTCCTGCGCCATAAATAATCAGTTTATGTACTGGATAATCAAGGGTGAGGATTTTATCGCTATCAAAGACACGTCGATGAGTAAAATCAATGTCATCGGGCTGATAAGGACGACTACCCGTTGCAATAACCACTGAGTCAAATGTTAGAACCTCTTTGCCGCCTTCTAAAGTTTTAATTTTAACGGTATGAGCATCAACAAATTGCGCTTGACCAAAATACAAATCAACTTGGTTACGGTCATAAAAACGGGTATGAACCGTGACTTGCTGTTCGATGATTTTATGAGCGCGCGCTAATACTTGTGACAACGGCACATTACTTAGCTCACCCACTCGTCTAAACATAGAATCACGCTGATAACGCATGATGTTAAACACGGTTTGCCGTAAGGCTTTGGAAGGTATCGTCCCGACATGGGTACAATTGCCACCGACTTGGCCACGCGCATCAATCACCGCGACTTTTTTGCCTTCTTTGGTCAGCTTCATCGCTGCACCCTCACCCGCAGGGCCTGCGCCAATCACGACGACATCATAATCATATTGCATGTAATCTATCTTCCTTTGGTATTCCTAAAACTATATTGGCAATTTAACACTTGTCGCTTAGGTCAACAATGTTGCCACGCGGTTGCGCTCGGTAATTGTTGGCTGCATAACTCATGGACACGACTGAGATTCAACACCGTACCTTCTTTACACACCAAACTAGAGCCTAAATAACAATGACCACATAAACCAATACCACAGTGCATTCGCCGTTCTAAAGACAGATAAATTTGCTCAGGTGCAACACCCCGTTGCCTTAGCATGTCACCAACGGCAAGCATCATTGCTTCTGGGCCACAGGTTAATACTGCTTGCGGTGGCTCAGGCAATAACGCTAAGGCTGCATCTAAACGTTTACCTGTTGCTTGCGCTAATTGTTCGGCACTGTGCCATGTTGGGTCATCCTCTACCATCAACATTGTTAAGTCTTGACGCTGCCATGCTAAGCGTTCTTGGGCAAGAATCTGACTATCATTATTTTTAACGCTGTAGAGCAAAACGGTCTGTTGATTTTCTTGCTGTAAACGTAAATCTAACCATGATGCTAATGGCGCTAAGCCACAACCGCCTGCAATAACTAACACCGATTTATTTTCCAGTGTTGGCCACGCTTGACCTAAAGCACCGCGCACGCCGACAACACTACCGACAGGCAACTCAAACAATGCCGCTGTTAAATGACCCACTTTTCGCACTAAGGCACTAAATTCACCATCAATATTGGGCAGACTTACAAAGGTAAACGCCGCTTCACCTATGCCCATGACACTGAGCATAAAAAACTGGCCAGACTGCGCTTGCCAACGTACACCATTCGCTAAACGAAAGCGCAGATGTAATGCGTCTGCGCCATCGGGATAACGGTCGATAAGATGAGCCATTTCAGGTAATAAACTAAGCATGTGCCAACCTCGTTAACACCGAACGTGCGCCAATAATAGTGGGACAAACGCCATCACAACGGCCACACCCCGTACAACCTAAACGTCCTTGAGTGGGAATAAAGGCAGGAGAAAATTTATGAAACCAATAGCGTGCACTGCGTGCGCCTGCCGTTGCGGTGGGATTATGGTCACTGGCTTCACGTTGAAAACCATCATATAAACACGAATCCCAAACTCGCTCACGAACGATGGTTTTATCGGCATGAGTGACATCAAAAGTGGTAAAACACGAACACGTTGGGCATAAATTGACGCAACCCGAACAACTTAAACATTGGACAGCCAGCGTCTCCCATTCTTGGGCGCTGACTTGTCCTGCTTGTAATCGCGCCATGCCAGTTGCTAAGGTCGATAAATCGGCAAACTCTGCTAAACACTGTTGTTCGGTTTCTTGGCGATGTTGATTCACCGTCATATCATCACTCGCGGTGAGCGACAATCCGATCAATGCCGTTTGGCCTTGTTCGGTGACAACTTGCAAATACCAACCCTGTGGCGCAGGCGTTAGCACCAAATCCGCACCTTCGCGCACACAAGGCCCTGACTGTGTCAGAGGGCAAAAGCCTTTAGCGCAAGGATGACGACAATCCACCGCCACCACTAAAGCCGCTTGTCTTCGGGATTGATAATAACTGTCCTCAGCAAAAAAACGGTCTTGGATAGCTAAGGCAGCGGCATCGCAGGCTTTTACGCCCAAAAACACACGTTTAGGTGCGGATGGTAATTGACTCCTAAAATGCTGACCATCAAACACAAATACCGTTTCACGCTCAGCAAAAAAGAACGGTTTTAGTGATGTCAGTGGCACACCGTCTGTCCATTGAAACGCGTCTTCAACCGCTGCTTCTATCCAACGTAACACGCCATCTGGCTCAAATCGTGGCTCATGTAACTGTCCCCACTGTGCGAGATGCTGACGTAATGGCTGTAAATCTGCCAAGTAAAAACTGTGCTGATTCATGGTGACACTCTCCTTTCCACACGCACCGCACAGGCTTTTAATTCGGGCATTTTAGTGATCGGGTCTTGAGCAGTATTGGTTAACCGATTACACGGGGCTTCGTTAAAATGATAGGGCATACTGACGACACCGACTGGTAAATCCGCCGTGATTTCGACACGGGTATCAACTTGACCACGCCGCGAACTGACACGCACAGGCTCGTGTTGACTCAAGCCATATTGTTGAGCATCGCTAGGATTCATCAATAATAATCCCAATGGTGTTTCTCGTTCTAAAACAGGCGCGCAACGGGTCATCGAACCACAACCATAATGAAAATGTAGACGTTGGGTGGTAAATGCTAAAGGATATTCGGCATCGGGCATTTCCGCAGGTTCTGCCGACTCCAACGCGATGACTCGTGCTTTACCATTAGCTTGCAAAGGAAAAGTCTGTTGATGAAGAATCGGTGTACCTAAAGGAGCTTGATCGTGACAAGGCCATTGCAAGCCCTGATTCTGTGCCAATAAATCGTAAGTCATGCCTGAAAAAATAGGCGTTAACGCCGCCATTTCGCTAAAAACCTGCTCACTCGTTTGCCAAGACAACCCGTCATTACCTAAACGTCGTGCCAATTCGCCTGAAATTTGCCAATCACTTAAGCAACTATTGGGTGGCTCAATGGCTTTACGTACCCGTTGCACTCGTCGTTCACAATTACTAAATGTGCCGTCTTTTTCGGCAAAAGAGGCAACAGGCAAAACATAATCCGCCAACTGTGCCGTTGCGGTGAGGTGCATTTCCAACACCACTAATAAATCTAATTTTTTCAGGGCATTCACAACTTCCGTTTGGTCTGGGTCAGTCAATGCAGGGTCTTCGCCTGCAATGATCATCGCTCGCATCGCGCCATCACGGGCAGCGTGCATCATCGCTAAAGAGGTCATGCCTTGTTGCTCAGACTGCGGCACTTGCCACGCATTAGCAAACTTTGCCCGTACTTCCGCATCATTGACTGATTGATAGCCCGAATAGACATTCGGCAAACAACCCATATCGCACGCACCTTGGACATTATTTTGGCCGCGTAAGGGATTGATGCCCGTCCCTGCCCGTCCAATTTGGCCACAGACTAAGACCAAGTTTGAAAGCGCAATCACGTTATTGGTACCACAGGCAAACTGGGTAATGCCCATGCCATAACACAACATCGCCGCAGGAGAATGCGCATACATCTGAGCAAAACGATACAAGAGTTCAGGTGTAATCCCTGTTTCTCGCTGTACCCGTTCGGGAGTCCATGCCGTGACATGAGCTTGCAAGCTATCAAGCCCTTCGACACGCTCCGCCAAAAATGACGATGCTTGCCAGCCTTCACGAAAAATAATATGCAATAAGCCATTCGCCAATGCGATATTACTACCGAGATGCAAAGGAAGATGTAAATCCGCAAGTTTGGCTAAACGGGTACTGCGAGGATCAACAACAATCAGCTTTGCGCCTTTCAGCTTGGCTTGAATGATTCGACCACCCAAAATGGCATGATTTTCGGTAACATCTGCGCCCCAAATGACGATTAAATCAGCATGATCCACATCGGTCATGCTATTGGTCATTGCGCCTGAACCTAAGGTTTGCGCCAATCCGGCCACCGACGGACTATGACAAATACGCGCACAATGGTCGATATTATGCGTCTGTAACACGGCACGGGCGAATTTTTGCAGCGCGTAATTATCTTCATTGGTGGCACGCGCACAACTAATCACGCCGACGGTTTGTGAACCTTCATTGGCTAAAATGTCGCGTAATTGCTCGGCAATATCATCTAACGCTTCCGCCCATGAAACAGGGACAAAGTCGTGACCTAGCCGTTTTAGCGGTTGGGTAATACGCTGCTCAGGGTCAACACCAAAGGCCGTATTCCAGCCTTTAGCGCACAACTTACCCTGACTGACAGGATGATTAGGCACAGGCTCGACCGCAACAACCCGATTATCTTCAACGCGTAAACCCATGCCACACCCGACACCACAAAAAGGGCAAATCGAACTGACTGTATGCATAAATGGGTCTCCTTTAATCACATCACCCTAAGATCAGTTTAATCCCTGCTAAACCAATGACAATAATCACCGCAACATAAATCAACGATGTTTGTATGGCTTTGCTCAACTCACGAATTATTTTTTCGGCATCTGACGACACCTCTACCCGTTGATGACCAATTGCTTGAGTCAACTCTTGAGTTAATTGCGCCAAGGTATCTTGCACCTTCACTAAGGTTTCAGCGACCATTTTATCCGCTGATTGTTCAATATGTTGGGTCACACTTTCAGCCGTCCGTTTAATCGACTCTTCCAACTCTTTAACCAAAATATGCGCCTCGGCAAAAGACTCTGTTTTGACTTTTTCAGTTAAGTTTTCAAGGTCATTATGAATACGTGGATAAATTTTATTTTCAAAGCGTTTAACGGCATCAGGCACGACTAAATGCATATCTGATAAACCATAATCAGGATTGGCCAAACCTTCATCAATGCAGTTTTGACAAGCGCGGCCTTTTTTTCCATCACCCGAATAATAGTTTTTCATGTGTCCTGCATGGCTTTTACAGACAGGCTTTTCACAGGTGATGCAGGTATCTAAGCTTTTTTCTGTACCACAGACATAACAAGAATCGGTCATGATCTTTTCTCATGTGAAGCAAATAATAAGAGCGACTTAATTTCTATAATACCTTTGTCGATAAGACATTACTTCTCAACTCAGGTTAAAATAGCAAGATTACTGATGGGGATAGATGAATGAACGAAGTAGCTAAAGTAGTAACGGGCGAAAAATTACGCGGTGCGGAAAAGTTGGCGCGTATTCCTGTCAAAATCATTCCTACCGAGACGCTACCCCGCAAACCTGATTGGATTCGCGTCAAAATTTCTAACCCTAACGAAATTCAACGCATTAAAGGTGTATTGCGCGAGCAAAAATTACATACCGTCTGCGAAGAAGCTGCCTGCCCTAATTTGCCAGAATGTTTTGGTAGCGGTACAGCAACCTTTATGATTATGGGTGATATTTGTACCCGTCGTTGTCCGTTTTGCGACGTAGCTCATGGCCGCCCCAATAATTTAGACCCAGAAGAACCCAAACATTTAGCTGAAACTGTCGCTAATTTAAAATTGAAATATGTGGTCGTCACGTCGGTTGATCGTGATGATTTAAAAGATGGTGGCGCACAACATTTTGTCGATTGTATTAGTGAAACACGCGCACTGAATCCCAACATTAAAATTGAAGTTTTAGTGCCTGATTTTAGAGGAAGAATGGATATTGCCTTGCGGATTATGCGCGAATGTCCACCTGACGTGTTTAACCACAACATTGAAACCGTACCACGTATCTATAAAGCGATTAGACCAGGTTCGGATTATCAACACTCCTTGAGTTTGTTAAAACGCTTTAAAGAAGAATGCCCAGACGTGGCAACGAAATGTGGCTTAATGGTCGGTATTGGTGAAACAAAAGAAGAAGTGTTTGCCGTTTTGGATGATTTACGCGCTCATAACGTGGACTTGATAACGATCGGTCAGTATTTACAACCCTCGAAAAGCCATGCCCCTGTTGATCGTTTTGTGCATCCCGATGAGTTTAAAGAATTTGCTGATTACGGCATGAAGATTGGCTTTAAAAACATTTGGAGTGGGCCAATGGTACGGTCATCGTATCATGCGGATCGGCAGTATGAAGGTAAGGCGTTGACTTAAGATGTCCGTCAAACGCCTCTCATCCCTCAATCTTCTTCGCACCTTTGAAAGCGCAGCACGATTACAGAGCTTTAAACTCGCCGCTGAAGAGTTACACATCACCTCTTCTGCGGTGAGTCAACAAATACGCGACTTGGAGTCGCAACTCGACGTTAAACTCTTTGATCGGCAAGGACAAGGTTTGGTGTTGAGTGAGGCGGGTCGTCATTATTGGCAAGACATTAATCCTCTTTTATTAGCCATCACACGCAGCACCGAAGCCTTACGCCAACGTTATAGTTGCACGATGTTACGGGTCAGTTTAATGCCTCCTGTCGCTAATAATGTCGTATTCCCACATTTACATGACTTTCAGCAAGCCCATCCTGATATTAAATTACGCCTTGATGTCACCTTAGCCAATGCAGATTTATTACACTCAGCCGTTGATTTAGCCATTCGTTTTGGTGAGCCGCCGTGGCAAGGCTGTGAGCATCGCAAACTGTTAGCCGTTTCTATTCAACCCGTTTGCCCTGCTGCTATTAATAAGACCTTTGATTTAACAGGACATCCGCTCAATTTACGCCATGCACCATTGATTCACATGACCAGTCGGCCGCAAGCTTGGCCTGAGTTTTTTGCTAAAACAGGCTTAGGAACACCTTCACCCACAGACGAGTTTTATGTTGATGACTATCCTGCGGCATTAGAAGCTGCACGTAGTTTAGGCGTGGCATTGGCTTTGTATCCCCTCGAAAATCCCTTATTGGAAAAACAACTGTTAGTTGCGCCCTATCCACCACTAGGCCCTATCGGTGCAATTTATGCCGTCTGTGCTGAAGGACGGTTGCAAGAACCTGCTATTCAGTCTTTTTTAGACTGGTTAACAATCCAATTAAATAAGTTTAGTTAAGTTTTTCTAATCTATCTGCGCTATTTTTATCGTTTGTTATCTGTTTGAGTGATAGAGATACTAGCCGTCATTACTCCTGTTGGAATGACGATTATGTCTGCATTATCACTTACTCACACCACTCGTCCACGCTTAGGCCATTTGCGCCAAGATGAATTGGCTGAGTTATTTTCCACTTTAGCCACAGCCGATATTAACGCCTTAGCTGGTCATCAATGGCATGGTCGATTACTCGCGCCGTTTGCTGCACAATATTTACCACGTCCTCTTTTATTCGCGTTGAGCGCGTTATTGGCAACACCGCTCAATCCTTGGTATGGCAAGTCCTTTGAGCATCAAGTGGGTGCAAATCATTGGTTCGCTGGGATTAGCCTTCCTTTTGGTGAATATGCCATTTCCACCCAGAATAGCCCTCATGATGGTGCGCCTGTTTTATGGTTAGATTATAACGTCACCGCCAATCCTTCGCTGTTACGAGCCATTCGCGGTGAAGTACGAACCCTGTCAGAAGGAGTATTTTTGGCGAGAATGAACTGGCAGACCGCAAAAGGTTTGTTTTGTGTTGCCTATTTTAACTTACAGGCGGATTAACGATTATGGCTTCCTGTATAGACACGTTAATCATCGGCAGTGGTTTTGGCGGCGCAGTGGTTGCGGCTCGTTTGGTAGAAGCAGGACAAAAAGTCACGTTATTGGAACGCGGTGCTTGGCGAGAAACGGCTGCACTCAAAGACTATCCCTTAACACAACGAGCTCCATTACCACACGGTAAATACTTTGCCAGTCATTTATTACGTCAAGTCAGTGTCGGTGGTCGTTTGGCGCAACGAAAAGTGCTTAACACAAATGGCTTATTTGATATTCATTATGATAAAGGCATGACCAGTATTTGTTCATCGGGTGTTGGTGGCGGTAGTCATGTCTATTTGGCGATGAATACGCGCCCCCTGTTAGCCAATTATTGGGATAATCGAGCCAATGGTCTTAGTGCCGACAACATGGAAGCGCACTACCAATGGATACTCTCACGCATGGGGTCTCGACCTGCTCAGGAATCCGATAATATTGTCAACTTAGTGCCACAGCGTCTAGGTCATCATCCTGCCTTGGATACCAAGATTGAGCAACCCGCTTTGGGTTTTCGTTTTGGTCATACCTATGCTAACAATGCTTTTTTAGGTGATGCCAACGGCCATAAAGTCACGCTGGATAGTTTATTACTTGCGCCATTATTAACCAAAGGCTTAACCGTTTACGCTCAACATGAATGTTTAACGATTCATAAGCAACAGACTGGCTATCGTGTAGAGGTATTTGACCACCGCGAACAAAAATATCGTTTTTTATTGGCTAAACGCATTGTGATTGCCGCAGGTACACTTAATAGTTTGCGGCTATTATTTCGTTCGCAGGCATTGGGTGGTTTAGCGCATATGCCTGCCTTGGGCAAGGGGTTTTCAGGTAATGGTGATGTCTTTGCCATCTGGCAAGCAGGCACAAAAGACGATGACTTTAGAACAGGCACACCCACTTTAGGACGTTTTAAGCTACGTGGTTTGCCTGATAGTCCGATGCTGTATGCCTTAGGTATCAATGGCATAGACCAAATCCCTTTGTTGCCTGCTTTTTTGCGCCGTTCTGCTAAATCTTGGTTAGCCTTAGTGGGCATGGGTAATGACGAAGCTAATGGTCGGGTCACATGGCGTAATGACGAGTTACATATTGATTATCAACAAGCAAAAAATCCCATACTCGCGCATATCTATCACGCCTTTGATTTACTCAGTCAACACGATAAAAAACGGGTGTGGTTTCTGCCGCAACGGGCAATCACTGTCCATCCTCTCGGCGGAGCGCGTGTTGGCAACCATCAGCAAGATAGCGTCATTAACGCAAAAGGCCAAGTACACGGCCATCGCCATTTATACGTCAGTGACGGTAGCGCCTTACCCGCCGCGACCGGCACTCCACCCTCAATGACCATTGCCGCATGGGCAAGTCATGTTAGCCAACATATTTTAAGTGAGATTAAAAACCATGAAGCACACATTTAATAAACGTACCTTTGATATGCCGTTATTGGTCAAAAGTGCCGCAATGGCTGTGGTGTCTGCACCACAAATCGTTATGGCATTAAGAAATCCTACTACGTCACGGGCATTACAAGAGCAAGTCATGCTCGCGGTGACATCGGTCAACGATTGCCGTTATTGTGACTGGGTGCATACAGGTTTAGCGTTAGAGGAAGGTGTCAACATCGAAGAGTTAGCAGGCTTATTAAATCACGACGCGCCGCAGCCCCCCGACACGCAAGAGGCTGTCGCCATTTTGTTTGCCCAACATTTTGCAGATACGCTTCGCCAACCCTCAGCGCAAGCACAACAACGTTTAGCTGACACCTTTTCAGAACCTCAGCAACAAGAGATTTTGGCATTTATACACGCTATTTATTTTGCCAATTTATCGGGAAACTCTTTTGACGCGCTCATTGCTCGACTCAAGGGCGACAAAATAGCCAATGGTCATGTAGTAGCCGAAACCATCGCAAGTATGTTGTCTGCGCCAGTGTTAATGGGTATTTGGTTAAAAGGTCAAAATGCTAAAAATCGACAATTGGCAAGATTGTATTAAATTGAAGGGGCGCGTTGATTGCGCCCCTATAATTACCAAATAGTTTTAATGTGTTCACGCATCATTTAATGCCCCGCCAAAAACCGTCCAAACTCACGAACAAATTTAATCGGCTCATCAAACAACGGCATATGCCCCGATTGATGAAAACGCACGGTTTTCACCGACTGTTGTACCATATCCACTATCGCTAACTGACCTTGCGGCGGGTACATCGTAGACCTCATGCCAGTAAAAACCGTCATTGGTGTGCTTAAATTCGCTAAACTGGCTCTAAAGTCGTAAGGCATCTCTAAATAAGCCTGCATACAAACCAAATAATTCCACCAACTACCTTTAGTCGGAACAACTAATGATGCCGCTTTTTCGCTTTTAAACGAAAATTGCACCAACTTTTTATGGCTGGGTTTAGATAAAGCGTGTTGAAAAAAAGATGACAAAATACCGCGCATTTGTGTGCGTAACGGGCTTGGAATTTGCTGAAAATCTTGCTCTTGATAGGGGGATATTGCCGTAACTAATGCTCGAAACTGCGCAAACAATTCATCTTGCTGCTCACCAAATAAGCCATGTTGCCAATCATCGCTATTACAGGGTGCTGGCGATTGGTCGATATGTAAATAACGGGCTACTTTTGCCCATGACCGCCCTTGTTGCTGCCATTTTAAGGAGGTTAACGCCCCCATCGAAATGCCAGCGACCAAAAAATCATCTAAGTTAAAATGCGCGACTAAGTGTTCTAAATCATCAACATAATTCGCTAAAGCATCGGCTTGATTAAACGGAATACCGTGAGCATGACCAAAACCACGAAAATGCGGTAAATAAAATTGAAATTTATGGCAGTACGGCAATACAAAAGGTAGCCATAACGCGGCATCCATACCAAAACCATGCAGCATCAAGACAGGCTGGCCACGACCAATCACATAGGCCGGTAATTCATAGCCATCATCCAGCTTGACATAATGGAGCATTTTCATCGTGATTAACTCGTTGTTTTAATGGCTATTACTTTGGATACAACTTGCCATCAAACTCGTCCATGTGAGGATAACGTAATGGCGTTAGGTCATCTAAATTAGCCAAGTAATGTTTGTAATCAACCAAAATCTGCTCACGCGCTTCTTGGCTAATATACGGCACATGATAGCCAATAAAGGGAGGCAATACGTCCAAGCCGACATAAGCCAATGTCCCACGTAACAACGGGCGCAACATACCATCGACTAACTCACCATGAATGGCGTTTTCACCAAACATGTGCTCACGACCACCTAAGGTTAATGTCACTAAGGCTTTTTTGCCTTTTAAGCCACCTTGGTCATAAAAACGCATCCCGCCATAACACACGCCCGAAATTAACACACGATCTATCCAACCTTTTAAAATCGCAGGCACAGAAAACCAATACAATGGAAAGTTAAAAATCACCAAATCCGCCGCTTTTAACTTTTCGAGTTCAGCCGCAATGTCAGGTGCAATCGCTTGTTGCTCGTAATTATGACGTTGTTCTAGGGCATAAACCAAATAATCAGGACTTTTACGCTCGGCAAAATCGGCCGCCGAAGCCACAGGATTCCAATTCATTTCATATAAATCAGAAACGTGTACTTGATGCCCTGCTGCTGTCAGTTGTTCTTTAGCTAAGTGCATTAATGCCGTATTAAACGATTTTGCTTCGGGGTGAGCATGGACAATTAAAACATTCATCTGTAATCTCAATAGTCTTAAAAAATAATCGCTTGATTTCAGCACGAAAGTACCAAAATAAGCAACTACATCCCGTTAAATCTACCGAGAACAACAACATGGACTATCAAACCATTCAATATGTGATTCATAACCGTATTTTAACCATCACCCTTAATCGTCCCGAACAAATGAACGCCTTTACCGTAGAAATGGCCAATGAGCTTGAGCACGCTTTTTATCGTGCCAGTGAAGATGATGATGTGGGTGCAATTGTCGTGACAGGTGCAGGTAAAGCCTTTTGTGCAGGCATGGACTTAAGCAAACAAGGCAATGTGTTTGGTTTGGATGAGAGCCTACAACCCACATTAGACGATATGGAACAGCGTTTAAACGATGAAGACATTCATACAGGGGTGCGTGATACAGGTGGCCGCGTGACGCTAGCCATTTTTGAGTGCAAAAAACCTGTCATTGGGGCAATTAATGGCGCAGCCGTTGGCATTGGCGCAACCATGACCTTGGCAATGGATATTCGTTTGGCATCAACCAAAGCACGTATAGGCTTTGTATTTGGTAAAATTGCTGTTACGCCCGAAGCCTGTTCGAGTTGGTTTTTACCACGCATTGTGGGAATAAGTCAGGCTTTAGAATGGGTATATAGTGGTGATATTTTAACCGCCGAAGAAGCGCAACAAGGTCGTTTGGTCAAAGCGGTTTATAGCCCCGAAACACTGTTAGAAGAAGCTCATAAACTTGCCCATAAATTTATAGATAATCGCTCACCTGTTGCCATTGCTTTGGCACGACAATTGATGTATCGCAATAGCGCACAAGCTCACCCCATCGAAGCCCATAAAACTGACTCTTTAGCGATGTTTTATACCAGTTTGGGTGACAGCAAAGAAGGTATTAAAGCCTTTTTAGAAAAACGTAACCCCAACTATCAAAGTAAAGCCAGTCAAATGCCCACGTTTTATCCGTGGTGGAAGTAGGAAGCTATTATGAAAGGTATTGTTTTTACCGAATTTTTAGAAATGGTCGAAGACCTTTTTTCGCTCAATATGGTTGATGACTTAATTGATGACTGTGATTTACCTTCAGGAGGTGCTTATACAGCAGTAGGTACTTATTCACACGAAGAAATTGTTGCGCTTGTTTCTGCATTATCACAGCGAACATCTATTCCTGTTACTCAATTACTTAAAGTTTTTGGTGAACATTTATTTGGACAATTTGCCAAAAACTACAGTCACTTTTTTACTAACGTCAATAATGCCTTAGACTTTTTATATGGTATTGAAGATGTTATTCATGCCGAAGTCAAAAAGCTGTATCCTGATGCCCAGTTGCCACGATTTATGACTGAGGATTATTCACCAAACAAACTGACCTTAATTTATCAGTCAAGCAGACACTTTGAAGACCTTGCGGAGGGATTGATCATAGGTTGTATTAAATACTTTAATGAAAAAATACATATTACTCGGGAAGAAATTTACAATCAAAACGTTAAACAGGAGCGTTTTATTTTGATTCGCGATGAGTAATAACAATGACTGATGAAATACGTTGGCAAAAGCGTTTAGAACGCGAAAGAACCGCTCGAAAAGCAGCAGAATTATTGTTGGAACAAAAAAGCCTTGAGCTTTATAAATCCAATCAAGTTCTACAAGATTTAGCCAACGAATTAGAGCAAAAAGTATTCACTCGCACCAAAGAATTGCAAATCGCTGTAACAAAGGCACAAGCGGCAACTCAAGCTAAAAGTGAGTTTTTGGCGGTGATGAGCCATGAGATTCGTACCCCTTTAAATGGCATTATTGGCATGACGCAACTTTTGGCCATGACGGACTTATCAGCTGAGCAAAAAGAGTACTTAACCACAGTTTCTAGCAGTAGTGATGCCCTACTATTACTGATTAACGATATTTTAGACTTTTCTAAAATAGAGGCAGGAAAACTAGAGTTAGAACATCGTTCTTTTAACTTAGAAAACGAGTTAAAGTCTATTTGTCAACTCTATCAAGTGGTTGCACAGCAACAGCAATTACAATTAAAACTCCAATTGCCCGACACCCTTCCCAAACAAGTGATTGGTGATAGCTTACGCGTTCGGCAAATACTCTCTAATTTAATTTCTAATGCACTAAAATTTACGATAACTGGCGAAGTCTCAGTGCATCTTCGTCACGACCTGATTGACACAGACAAAATTCGCTTGTTTATTGACGTGCTAGATACAGGCATTGGCATCCCTCCCGAAAAGCTCGAAAAACTTTTTAAATCTTTTTCGCAAGTGGACTCATCAACAACACGGCAATTTGGCGGGACTGGCTTGGGTTTAGTGATTTGTCAACGCTTGGTTAAGTCAATGAATGGTGTAATTACAGTACACAGCCGTCCCCAAAAAGGCAGTTGTTTTAGTTTTAATATTGAGCTTGATATTAATAATCAACCCAATATACACATCCCCAAAAGAGCAACAGCAACCACATTAAATACCCAATTAAAAATTTTAGTTGTTGATGACAGCCACATCAATCGTCGTGTTGCTTTACGCTTATTAGAAAAACTCAACTTTCGCGCTGATTCTGCCGTTTCAGGCTTAGAAGCCCTAGAAAAAGTACAACAGCAAACATACGATATTATTTTGATGGATATGCAAATGCCCAACATGGATGGCTTAGAAACGACACACAAAATTCGTCAACTGACGCTCAATAAACGCCCTTATATTATTGCATTGACTGCAAATGCGTTTGATAACGATCGTGAACGATGTCTGCAAGCAGGCATGGATGAGTTTTTAAGTAAGCCTTTTGTGTTTGAAGACTTACTGGACAAAATTGCATTAGCATCACTTTAAGACTTGCGCGCTTATCGCTTTTTTGCTCACTAAATCCCTCTCAGCCTCCCTTTCATAAAGGGAGGAGCATTTTTTGCTTAAACAACATAGGCCAAAGCAAAGAAAAATCCCCCTCTTTTTTAAAGAAGGGTTAGGGGAGATTTAAACAAACTGCTCAAAAGCATTACGCCAACGGCGTTTAATCAACATATAGGTATGACGATCTTTTTTTGCCAATTCAGCAGCCCATGCCATCGTTGTGGGCAATAATTCAGCTTCACTGAGTGCTTTATCAACAACCCCTGCTTTTACTGCTTCTTCGCCACCCAAAGCCAAACCTGTACTCGCCATCTGCCATGCAACATGGGGATTAGGCAATAAACGCACGATTTCGGTCATAATGGGTGTAAAGGGAATTTTGATATCCACTTCAGGAAAACAAAAACGACCTCTATCAGCACGCATAGTTCTAAAATCACACGCTGCCGCAATTAACGCGCCACCTGCATAAGCATGACCACTTAAACAAGCAATCGTTGGTAAAGGAAAACGTGCTAAACGTAATAACAATCTATCTAAACGTGGCGCAAATTCAGTCACCAAATACGGCATACCGCCTTTTTCTTGCACAAAGTTTAAATCGATACCATTACTCCAAAATTTAGGGTCGGTACTGGTAATGACTAATGCGCCTTTGCCTTCGGTGTGTTCAATCGTTTCTAAAGCCGCTTGAAATTCAGCCAACATATCATCATTTAAACGGTTTTCGCCATTATTTAACGCCAAAACCCACACCGCTCCTTCGCGGCTTAATTGCATATAACTCATTTTTTATCCTCATATAGTTTAGGACTTACGCCGTTATCGCTTATTTGTTCACATTTCAGGCATTTTCAATGCCTTTATGTTCACAAAACGCGCTAATTTCGGTGAAATGCGTAAGTCCTGAGTTAAAACCGACACCACCAAGAGCATAACCGAGCAGATGCTTGGTTTCAGCTTTTTTTTCTGACTGCTAGTTTTCTATTTTTTGGGGCTTTAACAACACACTACCAATAGCTTGCGTGAAAGCAATAATAAACCATGCCCAAAGTGCCGTCCAAAAACCATCAATATAAAAGCCAGACAACAGCCATGCCACTAAACCTAACATTGCTGCGTTAATCACCAGTAAAAAAAAGCCCAGTGTTAACAATGTAATCGGTAAAGTAAAAAAGATTAAAATCGGTCTGACGATAGCATTGGCAATACCCAACAACAATCCTGCCCAAAATAAAGTGCTAAAATGGTCAACACGCACCCCATCGAGCAAATAATCTGCCAGTCCCAAACCACAAGCACTCAGCAGTAAACGTACAATCGCATGGTACATAATTGATTTCTCTATGGATTAACAAACACTAACGCTAAACGAATCACATCATAACCTAAAGTCTTGTTGAGACTTTCATGTATAGGTCGTAATTTGACTGTACCATCGTCATTAAAATTTTCATCGGCATTTTCGGCCAATAGCTGCTGATAACTCTTTGTCACTTGCTGCAAAATATCGTCATTGGGTTTAATACGACTAATATCAAACTGACTGTCTTGTTCGGCAAGTTTGGCTAAATGGGTAATAATGGTTGAGGGGGCTAATTGCCGCGCTTCGGAAATTTGCGCCACACTTAAACCCTGCAAAAATAAGGCTTTGCTTTGTTCTAATGTGGGTGTGTCATTATTTTTAGCCACAGATTTGCTTAAGCGTTTTTCGTATTTTTCAATATCTTCTTTAATTAAAGAGCCACCACACCGTTTAATAAATTGCTCATGCTCAGTTTTGGCATCACGGTCTGCCCATTGTTGCTCGGCTTGTGCGGATAAAGCCAAAAAACGCTGGTCAGCTTTAAAGGCTAAACTATCTAATTGCAAAGCCATGTCATTGAGTCCCAATAAGCGCAGGCCATCCAACGATTTTAAGCGCGACAATGCCACATAACCTTGACCTTTTTCGAAGGTTTGGCTTAAATCCATTTCTGCCGCCTCTAAGGTCATGCCTTGACTTTTATGCACGGTAATCGCCCATGCCAAACACAAGGGAATTTGGCTATAACTGGCCAAGGCTTTACCACTATCACTATCTATCGACCACGTTTCGGGGGCAACAATCAAACGCATTCCATCACGCAATTTAACTTTGGGCAATACTTGTCCTTGCTCATCGACAAAACCCACAACCTCACCCAATGTACCGTTGATATAACCGTTTTCCATATTATTTTTCACAAACATCACTTTTGCCCCCATTTTTAACACTAATTTTTCGGGAGCGCGGACATTAGCGGTTAAGGTTTGTAATAGCTTTTCATTACCTTTTACTTCGGCAATAAATACTTTTTCATCTCGGTCAAGACTCGCCAAATGGCGTTGATTAATTTGTTCTACATCAACATTATGAGTAAATAAACGGGTAATGTCGGCTTCAAGTGCTTGATTGCGTGTCGCTTGTAATTGTTGAATGCTCTGTTCGGAAACATTTTGCACCCGAATTTGATTCAAAATTTGATTTAACACATTATCTTGTTGGCGATGTTGTTCGGTTAAATAACAAATACTAAATTTAGCTTCTTGCCATGCGGAAGACATAAAACAAAACTTATCACGATTACTTTCTTTATTTTTACTAACGGGTGGCAACTGAAAAAAATCGCCCGCCACCACCACCTGCAAACCACCAAATGGCGCATTATTTTGCTTAAAAAATTTAAGAACTTGATTAACCATGTCTAATTGTTTGCCGTGTAACATGGAAATTTCGTCAATAATCAAGACTTCGGCTTTGTCGATTTGATTGCGTAAATACTTACGCTCAAACATCCATGTTAAATCATCATCATTTAAGCTATCTTTAATCCCAATACCCGACCATGTGTGAATGGTCATGCCATTCATATGAGTAGCAGCAATCCCTGTTGAGGCAGTAATTGCAACAGGTACTTTGCGCGCCCGTAAATAATGAATGTATTGATTAAGGGTATAGGTTTTGCCTGCCCCTGCTGAGCCTGTTAAAAATACATTATGGCCAGATTTGAGAATATTGAGTGCGGTAGATTGTTTCATAATGCCCAAAAGAAGCGTGAAAAGTCGAGGACTAGCTTACGCGATTTTGCAGATTAAATCAGGATTTACGCCAATTAGCGACAGACAAAAATAAGCGTGCTAAGATTAGGACTGACGCATTTCACCGAAATTAGCGCGTTTGGGGAACTAAAAATCGTTGAAAACGATTGTTGAGTGAGCAAATAAGCGATAACCGCGTCAGTCCGAAGGAACACTCCATGTATATTATTTTGACTAAAAAACTATGATTACTATTGAAATCACGAATTTAGACGAATTAGTTAAAGAGCATCGCGGTCCTGTCACCGCGATGTTAGGTAAAATTGTTGCTGATGTTGAAGGCGAAGTCGAAAAAATCGTCATCGAAGAGTTACGCAACGAATTTGAACGCCGTGGCATTCGAGCTAATTTTTGCAGCATCGAAGGCATTCATTTGCGGCGGATTATGACTTCTTAGGATTAGGACTTAAACTGACGGCACAAAACGCGCCGTCACTTTACCCACACCCAAAGCTAACACATCCAAATCAATCACTTGCACTTCTGCCAAATCAAAACCAGCAATGTGCTGCAAGGACTCGCCTGTTAATAATGCCGCTAATCGAGCCACAATTGGCATATGGCAAACCATAGCGATGGTTGCCGATTCAGGTAACATTAGCTCATCTAACCATTCAAATGCAGCTAAGGCATTATCATCGGGCGTAATACACTCACAGTTAGTTATTGGCACGTCAAAGGTTTGAGCAATAAAATAGGCAGTTTGCTGGGCGCGTTTATAAGGGCTGACAAACAAAGCATCAATTTGATAACCGTGATTGGCTAACCATGCCGCACTTTGCTGTGCTTGTAATTCCCCTTCTGCGGTTAAGGCTCTATTGGCATCATCACGTTGAAAAGGCTGTGCTTGACCATGACGCATTAAAATAATTTGCATAGAATTCACCGATTAGGCAGTACAAACTCAACATCACTACGTTGTCCACTGACCATCATTTTAGCAGCAACTTCTATAATCGGCAGTTCATTATAAATAATATCGTACAAACCCGAGACAATCGGCATATACACACCTAATTTATCGGCTTGTTGTTTGACTTGTTGAATGGTGTTAAGCCCTTCGGCGGTTTGCTCTAAATCGGCAATAATATCGGCCAATTTTTTACCCGAACCTAAAGCAAAACCCACTTGATAATTACGACTTAACGGGGAGCTACAGGTGGCAAATAAATCACCTACCCCTGCTAAACCCAAAAACGTTAAGGGATTTGCCCCCAATTGCACCGCAAAACGACTCATTTCGGCTAAAGCACGCGTCAGCAACATACTACGGGTATTTTCACCCACTTTTTGCGCTTGAGCCATGCCTGTCGCAATCGCATAAATGTTTTTGAGTGCGCCGCTTAACTCCACACCATAAATATCTGTGTTAGCAAAAACTCTAAAATACGGACAAGCTAAAATTTGATGAACCAATGTGCGTAGTTCGGGGTCTAAACTGGCAATGACTGTCCCTGCGGGCATTTTGGCGGCAATTTCTTTGGCCAAATTAGGCCCACTCAACACTCCGACACGCGCATCGGGTACTTCTTCGCGCATAATTTGGCTCATCAGCGAAAAAGTCCCTGCCTCAATGCCTTTGGTCATACTGACTAACATTTGTTTGGGCTGAAAGTGCGCTTTAGCACTTTGAATCACTTGTCGAAAAGCTTTACTGGGAATCGCCACAAACACCAAATCTACATCACTGACGACTTGTGCTAAATCGGTGCTAAATTGTAAGTCTGGATGTAAATCAAAGCCTTTTAAATAGCGTGTATTTTGATGGGTGGCTTGCATTTCGGCGACTAATTCGGCATCGCGTAACCATTGTGTGGTGTGACAGCCATTACTGGCTGCTAAATTGGCAATCACCGTGCCAAAACTACCCCCACCCAAAATAGCAACACGCGGTTTAGATGTACTCATAACTGACTCTTTAATAAAAAATCTGCAAGCAAGATAACAAACTCTGACTCTTTAGGCAAAATAAAGGGCGCATTATGCGCCCGTCTGTCACCCTTCGACTCCGCTCAGGGAACGTAGGTTGAGCGGAGTCGAGACCTACTATGCCAATTCCATCAACAAGCTGTTCAAGCGTTTGACATACGCCGCAGGGTCAGCCAACGCACTGCCTTCGGCCAACGTTGCTTGGTCTAACACTATCAACGCCAATGACTCAAAACGATTATCGTCACTGGTGCTATTTAAACGCGCCATTAACGGATGATGCGGATTGATTTCGAGGGTTGGTTTAGATTCGGGCATTTTTTGGCCACTGGCTTCTAACAATTGGCGCATCGCTGCCCCCAAATCATACTGACTACGCACCAAACAGGCTGGTGAATCGGTCAAACGTTGGGTTGCTTTGACCGCTTGTACTTTATCGGCCAAGATTTTTTGCAAACGCTCAACCAAAGGCTGGCTGCTTTCTTGCAATTGTTCTTCGGCTTTTTTGTCCTCTTCGCTGCTTAAACTGCCTAAGTCCAAATCACCTTTAGCAATATGTTGGAAAGTTCTGCCCTCAAATTCGGTGAGGTGTGTCATTAACCATTCGTCTAAACGGTCAGTTAATAACAATACTTCAACGCCTTTTTTGCGAAATACTTCTAAGTGTGGACTTTGACTGGCGGCATTAAAGTTTTCGGCGGTGAGGTAATAAATTTTCTCTTGGCCTTCTTTCATGCGTGACACATAATCGGCTAAAGCCACAGATTCAAGCGCATCACCAGACAATGTCGAAGCAAAACGTAACAGTTTTAATACTTTATCTTGGTTAGCTTGGTCTTCGGCGACCCCTTCTTTCAACACACTACCAAATTGTGTCCAGCACAAAGCATAATCTTCAGCTTTGTTTTCGGCCATATTGCTAAGCATATCTAAAGCACGGCGCGTCAAGGCCGATTTCATGCTATCAATGACTTTACCTGACTGTAATAACTCACGCGAGACGTTAAGCGGCAAATCGTTAGAGTCAACAATACCTTTGACAAAACGCAGATACATCGGCAAAAACTGCTCTGCATCGTCCATAATAAATACGCGCTGTACATACAATTTCAAGCCACGCACGCCCTCACGTTGATACAAATCGTGTGGCGCACGTTTGGGAATAAACAATAACGAGGTGTATTCAAGTTTACCTTCGACTTTATTGTGATTCCACGCCAAAGGATTATCATAATCATGGGCAATATGCTTATAAAAGCCTTGATATTCCTCGTCAGTAATCTCGTTACGGGCGCGTGTCCATAAAGCAGCCGCTTTGTTGACGGCCTCATAATCGCCTTGTTGTTCTTTGCCTTCATCGTCCCAGTTTTGTGCTTTCATACACACAGGAATAGCAATGTGTTCGGCGTATTTGTGAATAATGTTTTTTAAACGGAAGGCATCGGCAAACTCTTCTTGTGTCGGGCGCAAATGCAACACAATCGTTGTACCACGTTCTGCCTTGTCAATCGCTTCGACACTAAACGCACCCTCGCCTTCGGACTCCCATTTTACCCCTTCGCTGGCGGCTGCCCCTGCACGGCGAGTAAATACTTCAACTTTTTGCGCTACGACAAAAGAGGAATAAAAACCAACGCCAAATTGACCAATCAATTGTGCGTCTTTCTTTTGGTCACCTGTTAAGTTTTTGACAAACTCAGACGTACCCGAACGCGCTATAGTCCCTAAATTATCAATCACTTCTTGGCGATTCATACCAATACCATTATCACGCAAGGTGATGGTTTTGGCTTCTTTATCCACATCAATCCAAATTTTTAACTCTGGGTCTTCACTTAACCATTCGGGATGAGTTAAGGCTTCAAAACGTAATTTATCCGCCGCATCTGAAGCGTTAGAGATTAACTCACGCAAAAAAATCTCAGGATTGCTATACAGCGAATGAATCATTAAATGTAAGAGTTTGGAGACTTCGGTTTGAAAGCCTAAGGTTTCTTTTTGTACAGTATCAGTCATGTTACACACTCCATCAGAAACAGGACTTACGCATTTCGCCAACATTAGCGCATTTTGAAAATCCTACCCAACCCCTCCTTTAAAAAAGGAGAGAATTCCCACTTTACTAAAGAGGGACTAGGGAGATTTAGTGAGCCAATAAGCGATAAGCACCTAAGTCCTAAGAAAGAAATAAATTTATTTCCTCCAACATGGGGTTAAGTGACATAAGTTCAAGGGGAAATTAAGGATACGCTGGACAATTGGACAAACGCGAAGATACGCGCTGATAATAGGTTTTACTGCCATTCAATTCGTTGATCACTAATTGATTTTGATTTTGCCACTCGACGGAGTTGTCATCTATAGGCCATAAATGAGCATCACTAAACCATAAAATACGGTTTAACTGCGGGCTACTCCACACCCCTGTAAATGACTTTTCATTTTGTAACTGTGCTTCTTCTTGCGACAACATCTCAACCACAAAACGACCATTGGCTTTTAACTCAATGCCAAAGGCGATATTATCGCGTTTGGCTTGCCATGTACCTACCCATTGACACGGTGTGTGAGGTTCGGCAATTTGATACAAACGTTCGGGCTCTAAATACCACCAAACCACAGGATTATTTTTTTCTTTTAAACAGCCAACAAAATTGGCAATATGCGCTTGAGTTGCTGCACTATTTGGCATATCTACACCATTTTGCCAACAAACTTCAGAACTTTGTACTAAACGTGTGTGAGCATAGCCTTTAAATACTATCCATATAAAAAAAGAGAATGGAATCCAAAAAGCTACGCCCAAAAATACCCGTAAATTACGACTCATTTTGCCTCACTGTTGGCAAGTACCGACTCAATACAACTGGCATCAGGTGGTGTACTACGATGAAAAAACGCGTGTTTTTCGGTCAATATATTAGATAGAGAAAAATGTTTATCACTTAACCATTCAATTTCATATTCATTGATGGGCCAAAAATATTCATCATCATAAAATTGCAGAGCCTTTTCTTTACTACTCGAACTCCAAACGCCTGTCCGCTCGACCAAACTTTTTTTATCTTCTTGGTCACGCCCTAAATACATAGGTTCTATAAAAAAGCGATTATCCGCTTGTATGGTTAACCAATACTCTTTATAACCTTCTGAGACATGCCATTTACCAATAAATTCGCATTGCATTTTGGGTTGTGCATACTCATACAATCGCTCTTCGCGCATGATTTTACTAATAAAAAAATTGCCTTTGCTTTTTAAACAACCGACAAAATTACTCACTTCGCGCGCGTTTTTTTTATCTTGACTAATCGGTACTTGTACCAAGCAAGCCTCAAAGTTTTTTTCAAATTGGCTAGTCAAGTAGCTATAACTCATCGTTAAAAATAACGCAATGGATAAGGGAATATAAACAATAAAACGCAAAAACCAGCGAAAATTATTACTCATCGCACTCTCCTGATAACCTTACTTGGTCTTAAGACCAAGTGTTGGCGATGTTTTTTTATTATTTGCTTAAATACTTAGTTGCTGCCTCTAAACCTTGTAAAGTAAGCGGATACATACGTTCTTCTAATAATTTACGCACATGAACAATAGATTGGGTATGTTGCCATGCACGTTCTGCTTCGGGATTTAACCACACGACTTTTTGAAAATGTTGGGTTAAACGCTGCATCCATACTGCCCCTGCTTCCTCATTAAAATGCTCTACCGAGCCACCCACTGATAATACTTCATAAGGTGACATCGCGGCATCACCCACAAAAATTACCCGATAATCGGAGCCGTACTTATGAATAATATCCCAAACGGGCAAACGCTCCGACCAACGGCGATTATTATCTTGCCATACGCTTTCATAAACAAAATTATGAAAATAAAAATAATGTAAATGTTTGAATTCGTTACGAGCAGCAGTAAATAGTGCCTCACACACTTCAATATAAGGATCCATTGAGCCACCGACATCAAAGAAAATCAAGACTTTGATACGGTTTTTACGCTCTGGCACTAATTTGATATCTAATAAGCCGCCTTTGTGCGCGGTGGATTTAATGGTATCGCCAATATCCAGTTCTTCTTCTACGCCTTGACGAGCAAAACGGCGCAAACGGCGTAACGCTACTTGTAAATTGCGTGTTCCTAATTCTAAAGAATCATCTAAGTTTTTAAACTCACGTTTTTCCCACACTTTAACTGCGGTTTTATTACGTGAAAGTCCTGCCAAACGAATGCCTTCGGGATTGGCACCATACGCACCAAAAGGTGATGTGCCACCTGTACCCACCATTTTATTGCCACCTTGATGGCGTTTGTGTTGTTCTTGCAGACGTTTTTCAAATTCTTCCATGAGTTTTTCGAGTGACCCCATTTTTTCAATAGCGGCTAACTCCTCAGGGCTTAAACTTTTTTCGATTTCTTTGCGTAACCAATCTTCAGGAATTGCGGCATTAGCCAAAGGATTAGCTAAGCTGTCTAAACCATCAAAAAAGTGTTTAAACGCACGGTCAAATTTATCAAAGTGTTTTTCGTCTTTAACCAAACATATTCTTGCCAAACGATAAAATTCTTCACCATCGGCAAACACCAAGCCTTGCTCTAAAGCACTTAACAAATCTAAATACTCACGCACCGAAACGGGTACTTGATATTGTTTGAGGGTATAAAATAATTTGGTGAGCATAAAACTTTTCTCCACCGACTAAAGCATATTAGCCAATAGCATAACGTATTTTTATCAAGTTAGGCGGGATACAGTAACAGAACAATCTTGTGCTAAAAAGCAAAAAACCGCGACAATGCGCGGTTTTTTAATTTGGCGGTGAAAGAGGGATTCGAACCCTCGGTACGCTATTAACGTACACACGCTTTCCAGGCGTGCGCCTTAAACCACTCGGCCATCTCACCAATCTTGTTATAGACTAACAAGGCGCGCAAGAATATCGCAGTTCCTTTTAAAAATCAAAAGTATTTTTTATTTTTTGCTTTAATCAGGCGGTGTTACACTATGCAGCTATTATTCCCTACAAAACCGTTATTGATTTGATGCGGCAGAGCTTTTTTTATGAATAATCCCGATAGCGCAAAAACCCCTATCCAAATTTTAACACTAGGTGCATTAGGCGTTGTATTTGGTGACATTGGTACTAGCCCTTTGTACGCGCTAAAAGAATGTTTTCACGCCAGTCATGGTTTAGCAATTACTCACGAAAATGTTTTAGGTTTGTTATCTATTATCTTTTGGTCAATTACACTTGTCGTGTCTATTAAATACATCGCCTTTATTATGCGTGCTGACAACAACGGCGAAGGCGGTATTATGGCATTATTGGCTTTGAGCTTACGTCATAAAAACATCAGCCCATGGCAGCGTTTAGCTTTAGTCAGTATTGGCTTATTTGGAGCAGCTTTATTTTTTGGCGATGGCATTATCACTCCCGCCATTTCGGTATTATCCGCTGTTGAAGGTTTAAAATTAGTCACCCCCGTTTTTGAGCCTTATATTATTCCTATTACTATCGCGGTGTTGGTTTCTTTGTTTATGATTCAGCGTCACGGTACAAGTTCAGTGGGTAAGTTATTTGGCCCCGTGATGCTGATTTGGTTTGCGACATTAGCCATTTTGGGCATCAACAATATTTCGCAATACCCTGCGGTATTACAACTGATTAACCCAGTTTGGGCGATACAATTTATTGCCACTTATCCCGTCATTGCATTTATCACCCTCGGTGCAGTCGTTTTAACTGTGACAGGCGGTGAAGCATTATATGCTGATATGGGACATTTTGGCCGCAAACCCATTCGTTATGCGTGGTTTGGCTTAGTCTGCCCTGCTTTGTTATTAAATTATTGTGGTCAAGGCGCATTATTACTCACACATCCTGAAGCGGTTGAAAATCCATTTTATCAATTAGCACCCAGTTGGTTTATTATTCCTTTAATTGCCTTGGCAACCTTGTCTACAGTCATTGCCTCACAGGCGGTAATTTCGGGGGTATTTTCGATTGCCCGTCAAGCGATGCAATTAGGTTATTTACCCCGTTTTGAAGTTTTGCACACTTCCGCTAAAGAAATAGGTCAAATTTATATTCCTGTCTTAAATTGGATATTATTAGCCTCAATTATTGTTTTAGTATTGATGTTTAAGTCATCCAGTAACTTGGCTTCGGCTTATGGTATTGCTGTCACCATGACCATGATTTGCGACACGATTTTGGCCGCATTTGTGGCAGTAACGATTTGGGGCTGGTCTAAACGTTTGGCAACACTGGTTGCCTTACCGTTATTGTGTGTGGACTTTGCCTTTTTTGGCGCAACGTCACTCAAGTTTTTGCAAGGTGGTTGGTTTCCCGTTTTGATTGGTATCAGTGCTTTTACGGTGATGATTACATGGAAACGTGGCCGCGAGATTTTATTTGAAAAACTTAATAAAGAAACCATGCCTTTAGATTTATTTGTGAATAATATGAATGCCGATTCGATTCATATTATTGATGGAACTGCTGTGTTTATGACAGGAACACATGTGTCTGTGCCTCATGCTTTATTACACAACATCAAACATAATAAAATTTTACACGAGCGCAATATCTTATTAACGTTAAATACCAAAGATATTCCTTTTGTGACTTCAGACCAACGTCTAAAAATAGAACAAATTTCAGCACATTTTTGGTTAATTACAGGCTATTATGGTTTTAAAGAACAACCCAATGTTCCTGAGTTATTAGCCTTATGCGAAAATAACGACTTAGTATTTGATATGATGGATACTAGCTTCTTTTTATCACGCGAACGCTTAATTCCGCGTGTTGAAGGTGGCATGGCTCCGTGGCGTGAACTACTATTTGTGGCCATGTCGCGTAATTCGGCTTCTGCAACCGACTTTTTCCAAATTCCTACCAATCGTGTAGTAGAACTTGGGACTCAAATTGAGTTATAACTAAGCACACAAGATTGATGCTCATGGTTTGCAAGTCAAATCGTGGGCATAAAGAAGAGATATAGACCGTTTTGATGAAAACAAAATACTCAAACTTGTGAAAACACACACGATTAGGACTTAGGTGAAAATATGATGCATCGGTCTTGGTTATTTACATCAAATAAAATAAATTAAAATAAACTAGGAGCCATTTATGGCTAATAATTCTAAAAACTTTACCAAAATCGGTATTTTTTACGACGGTAACTTTTTTTTGCACGTTAGCAATTATTATCAGTATTATCATCAACGTAAATCACGGATTAGTATTTCGGGCTTACATGAATATATTCGCCATCGCGTTGCTGCCGAAGAAAATACTGATGTCCGTTATTGTCATATTGTCGATGCCCATTATTTTAGAGGACGTTTACGCGCTCAAGATGCCGAGCAGCGTGACTTATTACTTAAAGAACGTTTATTTGATGAAGTATTAATGCGTGAAGGCGTGACAACACATTATTTACCCTTAGGGCCTGATGGTGAAAAAGGGATTGATGTTTGGCTCGCTTTAGAAGCCTATGAATTGTCAATTTATAAACAATTTGATGTTTTGGTATTAGTTGCTTGTGATGGCGATTTCCGTCCGTTGTTGCGTAAGCTCAATACGGTGGGTACTCGGGTGATGTTGTTAGCGTGGGATTTTGAATATACCGACAGACACAATGTACAAAAACTAACCCGCACAGCACAAGTATTATTAGATGAAGCAACATATCCCGTCTTAATGCACCAACTGATTGATGATCGTTCATTAAGAAATGACCAACAAATCAATAAGTTATTTTTATATCCTAAAGAAGAACAAGCCATTCTTCATGCGCTTAATTATGGAACACCGCTACCTGTCGTTATGCCTGCTGCCGTCGCTGCCAGCCCCTCACCTGTCTCTATGGAAAACCGTAGTGAAGGCGTGATTCAAAGTCTAAAAGAAGGTGGTTTTGGTTTTATTACACCTGATGAGGATATGGAAAATATCTTCTTTCACTTTAGCGAGGTAAAAAATCGTAATTTTTCGGAGTTACGTTTGGGCGACAGAGTGACTTATGTTTTAGGTCGTAATGAAAAAGGCTATTGTGCAACACAGATTTTGGCTCAAGGCGCAGAACAACCCTTTTTTAATCAACCACCCTATGATGATGAGCCTTTTTTGACTTATGATGAGGATTAAATCATCCTGCTCCCTCTCCTTTGGGAGAGGGTTGGGGAGGATTACAGTTTAATTAACCCGTTGATACAACACATCCCACACGCCATGACCTAAATTTTGGCCACGTAACTCAAACTTGGTTAACGGTCGATACGCTGGACGAGGCGCAAACTGCCCTTTACCTACCAAATTCGTATATCCTGCGCTGGCTTCTAAAATATCCAACATCCATAAAGCATAATGTTCCCAATCGGTTGCCGCATGAAATACACCACCTACTTTAAGTTTTTGGCGAATGAGCTGCATGTTATGGCTTTGCACAAAACGACGTTTATGATGCTTCTTTTTTGGCCATGGGTCGGCAAAATAGAGTTGTACGGTATCAATACTGTCGTTACTAAAATAATTTTCGAGCATCAATAAAGCATCACCGTCTATTACCCGTAAATTACTCAGTTTACGCTCACCTGCTTCAAAACAAATCTGAGCTAAACCATTGGGATGAATTTCAATACCAATAAAATCACGTTCTGGCGCAGCTAAGGCCATTTCTATCAGCGAAAAGCCCATACCAAAACCAATTTCTACAGTTAACGGGGCAATACGACCAAAAATGGCTTGCTGGTCAAAGGTTTGATTTTCGGTTTCTAATAAATAATATTCACCATACTCATCAATGCCTTTTTGTTGTGAAACCGTGTAGGCTGAGGAGCGGCGCATAAAAGTCATAATACGGCGTGGATATTCTTTTTTGAGAGCTAATTCTGTCATTTAAAAAAACTTACCTTCTAAGGGGCTGGAGGCAGTAGCATATAATTTTTTGGGCATACGACCTGCTAAAAAGCATTCGCGCCCTGCTTCTACGGCTTTTTTCATGGCTGATGCCATCAACACAGGATGTTGGGCTTTAGCAATGGCGGTATTCATTAACACCCCAGCACAGCCTAACTCCATCGCAATCGCTGCATCAGAGGCCGTACCAACACCCGCATCGACAATAATTGGCACAGTTGCCTGCTCCATAATAATTCGCAAATTATAAGGATTGATAATGCCTAAACCCGAACCAATTAAACTCCCTAAAGGCATGACCGCAATACAGCCCATGTTTTCGAGTTGTTTGGCAATAATCGGGTCATCAGAGGTATAAACCATAATATCAAAGCCTTCTTTAACCAAAATTTCGGTGGCTTTGAGCGTTTCTACCACATTAGGATATAGCGTTTTTTCGTCTGCCAATACTTCTAACTTGACCAACTTATGACCATCTAACAATTCACGCGCCAGTCGGCAAGTACGAACGGCCTCTTCGGCGGTATAACAGCCTGCGGTATTGGGCAAAATAGTATATTTATGGGGAGGAATCACATCCAATAAATTAGGCTCATGGGAATTTTGGCCGATATTGGTACGGCGCACTGCTACCGTGACAATTTCTGCGCCACTGGCCTCAATGGCTAAACGGGTTTCTTCTAAATCCTTATATTTACCTGTACCTACCAATAATCGTGATTGATAACTACGACCTGCTAATTGCAAAACATCAGATTGATTCATAACAAAAACTCTTAAAAAAACTTAACCGCCACCAATAGCATGAACTACTTCAAGTACATCATCTTGCTTTAAGATGGTGCTAGTGTGTTGACTTTTTGGCACAATTTCTTGGTTTAATTCTACGGCGACACGGCGATTAACGACATCTAACAAGACTAATAAATCACTAATCGTGCTGTCTTCGGCAATATGGCGTAGCTCGCCGTTTACTTGTATTTGCATCAATTATATTCCTTTGTACCATGCACTATAAGCCAACCATAACCAACCGACAATCAATGCGGTGCCACCAATGGGCGTAATTGCACCAAACCAACGCGGCGCACCTAAAGTCATGGCGTATAAAGACCCCGAAAAAATAATTATTCCCACTTGTAATGCCCACGCACTGCCTTTGGGTATAGCTAATTGTGGTTGTGCAGCCATTAATACACCTATGATTACTAACGCTAAAGCATGATAAATATGGTAATCAACACCTGTATGCCACCATGCTAATTGTTCGGCAGTCACTTTGTTTTTTAAACCATGCGCGCCAAACGCACCCAACATGACCGCAATCGCCATATTAAGCGCACCTAAAAAAACGAACATTTTTAAACTTCCCCAAAAACAAACGCCGCACTAAAAAGCGCGGCGTTACCACCATAGGACTTACGCGGTTATCGCTTATTTGTTCACATTTCAAACCTCGCGACACCTGTTGTAACTTGTCACTGTTCGCTTTGCTCACAGTTCCAAGTTAAAGCAATGCTTCACAGGTATCATGCAACGGCTTTATGCTCACAAAACGCGCTAATTGCGGAGCAATGCGTAAGTCCAAAGTATGACACAACCTTAAGCAGCAACAGAGAGTGCGGCTTTAATTTTATCCATAGCGTTTTTTTCGAGTTGACGAATACGCTCGGCAGAAACGCCATATTCGGCAGCTAACTCGTGTAAAGTCGCTTTATCTTCAGCCAACCAACGCCGTGCTAAAATTTCGCGTGAACGCGCATCCAAACGGTTCATGGCGGTCATCAAACGCTCGGTGCTGTTATCTTCCCAATCACTTTCTTCTAACTGACGGGCTGGGTCGTAACGATTATCTTCTAAATAGTACGAAGGCGCTTGATGTTGTTTGTCATCTTCGTCATCTAAATGCGCTTCAAAAGAAGCATCAAAAGCTGACAAACGCCCTTCCATTTCAAATACTTGCGCGGGGGTGACGTTGAGAGCCTCTGCGATAGACTCTGCTTCAATATGGGTCAAACCATGACTACCCTTTTTAAGACTACGCAAATTAAAGAATAATTTACGTTGGGCTTTGGTGGTCGCTACTTTAACAATACGCCAATTTTTAATCACAAATTCATGAATTTCAGCTTTAATCCAATGCACCGCAAAGGATACTAAACGCACGCCCATACTAGGATCAAAACGTTTAACGGCTTTCATTAAGCCTACATTACCTTCTTGGATTAAATCGCCTTGTTGCAAACCATAACCCGCATAACTGCGTGCAATATGTACTACAAAGCGCAGATGGGCTAATACCAACTGACGGGCAGCATCAAGATCTTGCTCATAAAAATAACGTTCGGCTAATTGGCGTTCTTCTTCGGCAGTGAGAATGGCAACCTGATTAACATTAGATATGTATGCTCCTAGATTAACGCCAGGAACTGCGAGCGTCACAGGCACTAAACTGCGACTATTGCTCATGATGTATCTCCAATCAATTAAGTTTCATGTGTAAGCAATCTATACTTTGCAATGCTTATCCTTTGATGATAACGCGAAGACTAGCCCTTGACCAGTCTGCATAGTTGGAGTTTTATCGTGCTTGTGTAAATAATCTTTACAATGGCTAGATTATTTTAGCTTTTGGATTAAGTCTTGCTAGCATTGGTAGCCCGTGTAAAGTGCAACGCGACACGGGGTTTATGGCAAGATTAAAGAAGTAGCGGTAGCGTGGGTTGACGCAGGAAACCCACGATTTATTAACCAAATCAAGGTGATAGGTTTCGTTCCTCTACCCATCCTACGATTGCTAGGCTTGGTCGTTTTTTTAACAATCTAGGACTTACGCGGTTATCGCTTTTTTGCTCACTATAAAACCGTTTTTAACGATTTTTAGCTCGCAAAACGCGCTAATTTCAGCGAAATGCGTAAGTCCTACAATCATTAAGTAACGGCGGTTTTATAAAACCATGACCGTTTAGTTTATTACCGAAGGATGGTTGGCCGAAAATTGGGGCGGTGAATATGTAAAAACCATAGGTGATTGTGGCGAATGACAAGTTGTTAAAAATCACATTTTGGTAACCCGTGTGAAGTGTAACGTAACACGGGTTTACGGCAGTGTTAAAGCGATAAGCAATTGTTTTTGAAGGCATTTAATCCCGTATTTCGCGATGCTCCATACGGGCTACGGCACTGTGGTAATTTCTTGATTCATGCTATTTACTCCGTGTTGTGTAGGTTATTTCCAAGTCCACAAAGACTTTTCTGGCTTACTAATTGTTAATGTTGACTTTTTTAGCATCATACCAACTTCACCATTGCTAAAACCGATTGCACCACCATAATTACCTCGTAAAATAAACGTGATATTTTTATCTGTTAGAATATTTATAGTATACGGCTCACGACTACTATTCATATTTGCTAAATCAGGACGCGCATAAACTCCACCTCCCCATTGCCATAATCTTCCTTTATCATCAAGTGCTAGCGACCTTGAAATTTGTGTTATGTGGCCAATATTTTTGACCTTAACAAATTCTTTTTTACTATTAAATGTACCATCCCCTAACTCGCCACTCACATTTTCACCTTGTGCATAGACAAAACCATCTCGTGCCAATATGTATATATTGGAATGAGATAACGCTATATCAGAAATGGTAATTTTGGAATTTGGTAGAAGTGTACTTATAGAAACAGGCATGTCTGACTTAGATATAGAACCATCTATGGATAAATATTTCCACACAAAACCATGACCATCTTTTGTTAACACAGCACTATCAAACGAGGTAGCAATCACTTTAACCGCTTGCTCATTCTTATAAATCACCGTGGGCATTCT
>Ga0209599_10000020_pt1 | contig 124368 bp, 182 predicted proteins | sample Shrwel_input2_FT_FD_187534 | JGI IMG/M metagenome (GOLD analysis project Ga0209599, IMG submission 187534) | Subsurface microbial communities from deep shales in Ohio, USA - Utica-3 well 1 S input2 FT (SPAdes) (version 2) ...
GGTTTGGAAAAGTTTTAAAAATCAGGAAATAATTTATAGTGGTTTGTTATGGTGTATATACTATAGGGGATTGTGGGTTTCATCTTGATCCCCTGGCAAAATCGCCTGGTACGGGGAAGAATTTTGCTCCATCGTAATCTTATTTTCAGAAAGATCTTCCGCCGAATTTAGGCGGGGAGGGAAGAATGCCTTGAGAGTAACAACACTATACAACATACCACACAAACCAGTAATGGCTTTATCAAACCCTATAGAGTCATGAGGTTCATCATGTCTATGAGATTTATTTCTATACATCTGTGCAAAATGATCTCTTCCCATGGTTATATTATACACCTGATATAAAGGTTTGACATATAAAGGTTTGTATGGTATAAGGTTTGGTACGGGGAAAAGAAATCGTCCTTCGTAATCTTATTCTGGGGAAAATAAATGGCTGATCGTAATCTTATTCTATAGAAGGTTTTGTACCATATGTCTGGTTTGATATGATTTCCTCGGGGAAAATCTCAGGGCAGGGCTCCTGGATTTTTCTTAGCATAGGCAAACTCTAGGACAGTAGTTAGATTAATCTCTTCTAACTCGTCAACCTCTGCCTCTGTGATCTCTAATAGTTTAAACATCATATCAATGCTTTCCTCAACATACTGTTCACCAAGCGGCGTTAGGCTGGTAACCAAACCTTCTGCCAAGTAATACGCCATTGGCACACCAATGTCGTTGTAATCCATAAAGGCGCTAAAGTTATCATCATCACGGAAATCAATCCATAGTTGACCTAGTATGCCTGTCTTATCTGCGAAGTCCATTTGCGGGTCCTTTCATCTCTAACATAAGTTTATCATACTCTTCCATAGATGTCAAACTCAAAACCTCTAGTCTGTGGTAATTTATTAGTGGTAGGTTTCTTACTACATAGTATCCTACTCTTTCTAAATCAACCGCAAAATCTTGGGTAAGTAGTCTGCCTAACTGTTCTGCCATTCTTGTTTCTTTGTTATGAGTTGCCGTTCGTCTTATTGAATAAGCCATAGTTGTCTCCTCTATTCCATTGTATCAAAAAAGTAGGGGGAGCGCAAGCCTACGAAAACCTACGCTCCACCCTTATTAATCTAAGGGACCCATTCCTTAGATCTGCTCAACCAAAACTGGTAGGTATGCTGCAATAAATCTATCCCAGTCAACCACTACTGTGGAGCCCACGTGATTGATAGTCTCTTTAGCAATGTCGATTACGACAGTGGTCTCACCTAAATCAAAGTTGGTACCAGTAACAGCATAAATACCAAACCCTGTTTCATCCAAGATAGAGTCTTGCATTAAATAACTAATCATCATACGGTTGAAGTAGGCATAGTCTTTCCACCTAGGTTTTGAATGCTGCAGGGCCATTGCTAGGTCCCGTTGCCATTCCGTCTCACCCCAGTGACTATAGAGCACCACGTGAGCCTCATCCTCAACATCTTTAAAAACAAAATTAATTCGTGCTCCCATTACTCTTCTTCCTTCCAAGATACAATTGATAGTTGATTTAAAATTTCATTGCAGAGGTCCGCTTCATTATCTGATTCAGCCTCGTATCTAAATGTCATATAGTCACCTGTAGGTTCAAAGATGATCTCTACCTTATATTCATTCATCATCTACATCACAATCAGGGCAAGGGTCGTAGCCAATTTCTTGGTCACACTTTGAGCAGAAAAGACCAATAAAGCCTTCTACTTCATCTTCATACTCAAAACCGCCAACGCTTATAAAGGTACTCATTTGGGTTCCAATCCTACTAGGGTCATTTCTTCAAGTGTAGCACATTGTGGGCATTTATACAAGTCGTGCTCATCAAAGGCATCTCTGATAGTATTATCAGGGTCCTCAAACTCAGTCCCGCAGCCTTCGCAGTAGAACCAGTTATAACTTACACGGATTTGGATGTCAGTATTTTCAGGGAAGGGCAACTCAGTAATAAAATAACCAATCCTATTAACGAATCCCCATCCAGCCCAGATATAGGTACCTCCGTCATCACCATCGCCATACATCCATATATGGTTAGGGTGTGCCTTCTTTACAAACTCAACCTCTGCACCATATGTTTCAAACATCATACCGTCAAAGGAAGCATTCTTATCTATATTGTTAGGGATAGGCTTGTAAGTATTAACCCATTCATCATAGTCAAGTTCAACAAAGTTATTCATTGTTCTTTATCCTATCACTAATGGCAAAGGCCAGTTGGTATGTAAGGGCATATACTTCTACAAAGGCGTTAAGCATACCTTCTAAGTATGGGTATGAAGGGTCTGCTCCGTCTGCATTAGCAAGGCGTTGCTCAGTATCATACATTAGGTTTTTAAGTTCACCGTGTAGGATGTCAGTTCCTGACTCTCCCATATCAACTAGTTTCTGTAGTCTTGGTTCTAGGGTTTTATTCATCATAGTCTATTGTAGCCTCTAGCACTGACAAAAAGTGGTAGCAGGCAAGAATCTGTCCATTGGTAGAGATGTCCTCTATTTCCAATGAACGATACTCGTCGTTATCATAGTCAGTATAGGTATCCATTTTGGCTTGTAGTTCCTCAGAGTCTTGCTCCAAGGATAGCAGGTGTAGTCTTACATATTGCTCGAATGTTTTTAAGTCGTCCATAGTATTAATTATACGGGTTCGTGTTGATTTTTACAACTTCACGGGGTGTGACCTTGCTCACATCTGTAATGATAGGAGCGTGGGCTTCTTCATAACTAATATAGTTTAAGAACCTACCACAAGGGCACTTCATCTGCACTACCCCCAGGGGAAAGCCAAAGTCATCTCTGACAGTAAACTCAACCAGGGCATCGCATTCATCAGGGTCACAAACAAATGTATATCTACTCCACATTAGAAGTGCCCCTCTGCCATTAGTCCTTCAAGGAAGTCTTTGGTTTTCCACAGGGTATTGTGAAGCCAAGGATCATCATCAGAATTAACAGTAATCATAACAGATTGAACTCCTAAGATCATATCTAGTGCATCTACTTCTTCATATCCTACTAATGGCATTAGCCTACCTCTATTCCTGCGTAATGTGCGATAGTATTAAGAGTGGTGTGGATATGGCAGTCGCAAGCCTCTCCACCCATATTTTCCTCAAACTCTAAGTGAGAGTAATTGCTTTCATAGATTTCATTGATTAGGTCGTCAATGGTGTTCACTTTGTATGCCACTCACCTAGTTCAGGTAGGAATACATTTTCCTCTATATCCCATTGGGCATCATCCCAACTAAGTTCATCAGTCATTATCTTGCCAATCTCATCTATAAAGGTTTGCATAACGGCTTCTGCGTGATGCCTATTCTTAGCCTTGATATTTGTAATAGAGATAGCAAGGTCGCAAGAGTAGTAGTCTGCGTACATTGTTGGGTCTTCCATTGTTTCTGTTTCTAGGGTCATATCTTTCCTTTGTTTGGGTTATGTTATTAGTATAACAGGGGGCACTGACATATTGGGCTTCCCTGCTTTTTTCGATATATTAATTGTAGCAAGGTTTGGGGAAAAAATCAACCCTATCGTAAAGATTTTTTGGGGAAAATATATGCACTATCGTAAAGTTATTTTAGCAGAAATCTTATGTGACCTACATCACATTTCCTCGGGGCCCCATTTACGCTTGCGATTCCAACGGGACTTGAACCCGCAACCTCTACCGTGACAGGGTAGCGATCTAACCAATTGATCTATGGAATCTTGCGAGCAGTTTTAATTCTTGCTCAGGAATTTTTTGTTATGTCAGCGACATTACATTTTGTACAACTTTTAGCAAACGATTTTTTTCTGCGTTAATAGCAGGGTCAAATCCGCTTGCGCTTGCGAGAATGGATTCGTTAGAACCACCACGAGCAGAACGATACCAATCAAGGCGTTCAGTTAAACCATTGAAAGCACCCCAAGCGGTGTTAGCAATCATTCCGTTAAACTCACCTGTATAGATGTCGTTAATGGTATCAACTTTATTTTCCCATTTCTTGAAAGCACCCTTAGAATCCTTTTCAGGCTTAGGATAAGCAGCAAGAATGATTTTGTGAAAATCAGTAGCAGTGACTTCTTTTTCAATCATAGCCTTAGCCATAATATCAAATTCGTCCATATACTTATTAGCCATTCCAAGAGTTTCACGAGCAATCGCAACCTTACCGCTTGCGGTTTGTGTGTGACGAATCTTGAATGATTGCTTGATACCATTCTTTTTCTTGATTGAACCAAGAGCAAGGTTAAGAGTATTAGCGCACACTACACGAACAGGTGTAATGCTTGCTTGAATAGCGATTGAGCCATCGTGTGATGTGTTGATGAGCAAATAAGTTTTTACCTTATCAGCAACACCAGTAGGGTCAAGAATTGTTTCACGCTCTAATGCTAACGCACCAAATACAACACGACCACCCTTAATTGAGCCAGCCGTTTCCCAACGACCACCACCATCTAGAATATGGTCACCAAATGAAAATAAATCTTCATTCTGTAATGGAACATAACGCTCACCTACGACACCAAGAATGTCTGTCTGTGAATTGTCTGTTGGGTTAGTACGCAAGACATATTGGTATGCCTTGTCGCTTGTGAGATGTGTAGGGGTTTCTAAATCTTCAAGGCGAACATTCCACCCATTAAGATTAGCAGCAGACAACATTTCTGTTGTTGTTTTTTCTTCTGTGAATACAGTTCCTAATCCGTGCCAAGCAGGTTCTCTGAATGAGGCGAATGAGGTCTTGCCATTTTGCGTTTCTAGTTCGTGAGCCACGATTTCCTTCTTTCTGTTGTTGATAGTCTAATCATACACCCACCCACTGACAAAAGTCAAATCGTATAGGCAGACATAGGGCAATTTGGACATTGTGGTAAAGATCACCCCATCGTAACGGCGTGTCGATTTGACAAAAGTTATCCACAGGCCCCTCGGGGGAAATATTGAGGGAATTTAGAGTGAGCAGTTTTTAAACTTGCTCAGGTTTATTAGTAGCCCCCTACTAAACATTCACCCTGTCAACACTAGATGATAAGTAAGTTACTTCCTCACCATACTGTACAGTGTCAAAATCAATTTCGTGAATTGAATTAATTGCTTCTTCTTCATTACGTGCATTTACTGTAATAGAGTAATTAACTTCAACTTCCAATTCAAATTCTTTTGAAAGTTCAAATCCGCAAATGTCTGCAATTTCTTGACCTTCTGATTCATTCAAGGTACCACAGTCAATTGCTTCAAGCGTCCACTCTTGCATTGCTTCAACCATACGATTCTTATCTGCAGAATCTGCATATGAGCGCTGCGTTACTTTTTGGATGTGCTCTTCTAATTGTGCTACACGCAATGTTGCTTTTGCAAGCGAATCACGAAGAAACTCTTCTGTTGCGTTTACTGCTTTGTCTCCTGTTGTTTGGTCCATTGGGGGCCTCTTTCTGTTTGTTGGTTAATTTAAGTATACTACTGGCCACTGACAATTGTCAAGGACCCTTGCGGGGAGCAGTTTTGATACTTACTCAGGTAGTTACACTTCTTGCAGTTGGTGTGAACTGGCTCTATAGTATTTCTGTGATCGCCCTAATCAGCCTGGCGAATTGAGAGAGGCTCTGAGCCCCTTGCCTCAACTATAAAGGGAGTAGGCACCTAGGTTAGTTTGAAACCCACTCCCAATTATTTAATTATAGTGAGCAGTTTATACACTTACTCAGGTGATTTCATTATCTAATTATAGATACTGTGCGATTGCGTTGTATGTTGATGTGGAAACTGTTTCCTCATCTGTCATCTTTAGCAGACGAATTGCGTTTGAGATTTCTTTCTTTGACTCACGATAAGTGCTAGAGTGAATTGTCTCAAAATCTTTTTCAGGTTCAGCAGGGAAAGTGCCTTCCTTAGTAACAATGTCAAAATCAACATTGAGTGTGTTGTTCCAAGAACGATAGTTGGTGCGTAGGTTTTCAGCCTTTGAGAAGTTGGCAATAGCCCACTCACCAATTTCCTTTTTCCAAGCCTCATAAGCAAGGGTGTGCTTTGCTTCTTTTGCGTTTTGTGTTGCGTAGTCTGCTTCTAGGGTAGCGAGTGCTTCCTCTAGTCCTGCGATTACTCGTACTGTTGGGATTTTTACATTTATTGCTTTTGCTCTAGCCATTGGGTTTTCTCTTTTCTTTGTTGTGGGTTAGTTTCTATTATAGCGTGGGGGTCTGACATTGTTGGTGAGCCTTTTAGTATCTTGCTCAGGATAGTTCCTGCCACTTATTTAGAGTCGCTGTACATTGGCGACTTAGTCGTTAGACTACTTTGCTGTCCAAGTTGTCCAGCGTGTGTTTCCATTTACATCTAACTTAACACGAACTGCGTCGCCTGTCTTGTTAGGTGCGATTTCCAAGATTGTTCCTGTTACCTTTGACTTCTGTGAAGTGTATAGGTCGCCTACCTTGTATGTTGCGGTTGCTACTGTCATTTTTTTCTCTTTTCTGTTTGTTGGGCTGGTTTGCCTTATGTATTAAGTATAGCAAAAAATCTAAGAAATAACAAATCCATTTCCAAATAATCTCAAAATGTGAGACATTTTCTATGTGATTTGCGTCACTAGGTTTCCTGCTTATAATACAATTTTAGCAGAAAAATCTCAAAAATACAAATCCTGCCTCAAAATCTGGGGGTGATAAACATCACATCGTAAAGCCTGCGTGTCGACTTGACAAATGACCAGTCTTGCCCCCCGAGGAAAATTCAGGGATTAACCTGAACCTCCTAGTATGCTAACCATTACAATTAAAATCATTGCAACGTATAACCATGCACTCATTTATTTTTTACTCGCACTGAATATGATATCACTCTTAGAGTATACACAAAGTGAGCAAGAAACGCAAGCGCTACCATTTGTTGAGATAAGTGGAATTTGTTTATTATTCTCAGGACACTTAGCAGCAGGACGGCCAGTCATTTCTTTTACATCTGCTTGACCTATAGCAAAATTCTTAGCAAGGTATGCCATACGGACCCCACTATTAATTTTTAGATCAACGGCAGTTTTAACATTCTCACTATCAGCAGAGAAGTACAATGATAGATTAGATACATCCTTAAGTATAAGGGCAGCAGCCTTTACACGTGTATACACCCAGAATTGAATATCAGGATTGTTATTGATTACATTCTTCCAGGCATTGGTATAGTCATCGCTAAAGAAGTCTCCGTCCCAGTGAATGCGGAATAGCATAGGTGCGTCTTTCTTTACACAGTCTGCCTTGAAGTCATTAATCATATCAGTTAACAATGTCTCCATAGTTAATTGATCAGCGTCTTTGAGCAGGGCCCAATTGTGTAATAGGTTAGCCTTTACGCCCTTGAAGAGTTTTTCGAGTTTTCCTGCGTAGCATACGCTTTCACATACACTAGTGGCACCAGGGCACGAGAAAGCCTTTCCAGCAGGTAGACCAAAAGTATTTGCGATTGCTGCTTGCTTTCCATTTTTTGTGACAAGGTTAGCCACCTTTCTATCGTTAGAGCGTTTTAGTTTAAGTGTATTAGTAGTCAAGGCCTAGACTCATTTCTAGAGCAATGTCTTCGTTATAGGTAGCGGACATTTCTTCTAGTAAGCAATGAGTACATTTTTCTTCATATGCGTCTACGGCATTTTCTTGACATTCTGGGCAGGTTGTTGAGTAGTACTCATCAAACATTTCATCTTCATACATATTAGCCATTAGGGGGTCTCCTTTGTTTTCTTTAATTGTAGCATTTGGGTCTGACATTTTTTGCGGTTGTAAGCCTTCTTTGAGGGTACGGCAGAGGCAGCATTAGAACGCCTTAGTTCCATAAGCCTGCGTAATTCCTCATTTGTTTTCTTCATATAGCAATACTAACACACATCTGATAAAAATGTCAAATCTGAATCGTGTGATTAAAATCACAAAAATTTTTCCCCGCCCAAAACCTGGGGAAAAGAAAAATGATCTTCTTAAAGATATTTTATAGGGGTTACTGGTGAGTATCCACAAGTTATCCACAGGTTATCAACAGACACGCCCATCAGCGCCGAGACCCTCGGGAAAAAATCGCAGTTTTTATTCTGCGACTTTTCTTTTGTTTATTCTTTTTTAATTTCATCTAACAATTCCCAAAGTATTGGTTCTAATTCTTTAGAAACTAAATCTAATTTTTCTTGTAGTGTTTTCATTACTGAATCAACCCCTCAAACCATTGAGAAAATCCACCTGTAAAGAATACCTCTTCACCTTGCGAATTAGTTAGTGTTGCGGTTACTGATTCAGTTTCATCATTAACCTCAAGAATCTCTTTTACAAGATAGTTTTGGTTATTGGAGATAAACAGTTTTCCAACAGTAATTTTATTTATTATTGATAGTGACATTAGTTTTCTACTTTCTTTAGTTCGTGATTATTATTAAGGGGGCGACTGTTATTAGAGAACATAGCCTCAATAACTGCCTTATCTTTTATTGATTGAGCAATTCTTTTTTCTTGTTGCTCTTTAAGAATTCTATCAAAGGTACTCATTAGTCAAAGTATCCAAATTCTCCTATACAAGAACCACAGATACCTGAAAATTCTTGTTCGTGTTTTTCGCAATAAGCGACTTTCTTTTTTTCATTAGTGTTAGTCATTTTTGACCTAACCTTTCTTAGTGAGAGTTTCTCACTTTCTTACTCTGTAAGTGTAGCACGACAGGCTGACATTTATCAAGTTACTAGGCAGTAATTCCACATAGTAAGACGCTCAAGGTGTGTGATAGTAATCACAGAAGTTATCCACAGGGCCCGAGGGAGCCCCGAGGAAAAATCGCAGTGTTTATTCTGCGATCTTTCTTTTTATTTATTTATTTTTTTTGTATAAGAAATCCCAAGCCTTACGGCATAGGATAATTGACTTACAGTTATCGCAACAGATAACTCCGTGAGGGTTTAACTCAAGGTCATAGATGTCTATGCTAGTGCTAACCGCACCGCATACTGACTTAATTGGTACTAGGGTACTCATTTAGTGTAACTACCTTTCTTTATTGCCTCATCTAGCATTTTTGCTAAATCAGGGTGAATTCCTAATGCTGGACTTTCCCAGTAGGTTTCTAATTCTAATTTTTCTACAAAATCTTTCATTAGTATTACTCCCAACTTCTAGTAGTGGCATACACTACGCTATTGCGTGGAGTGTATTCAATTTCTTCTAGATTAGTTTCTAGAATTGTGCCTCTAAGGGCTAAGAGGTCTAAGTATTCGTTAGCCTCAATTTCTGAATTGAAGATAATTCCTAGACAGGTACTAAACTCTTTACCTAGAGGATAGCGTGGGTTAGTATCTAACTCCATACGATAGGATAACTTGTATCCTTTTACTTTTAGTGAATTCATTTTGAATTCCTTTCTTTAAGAGATTTACTTATTGTTCAATCTTTATACTAGTAAGTATAGCAGGGGGGACTGACATTTTGACCTGTTTTACGGGCGTGTCGTGAAAGTATTTTTGTGATAAACCTCACATAAGTTATCCACAGCCTGTGGAAAACCCCCGAGGATTTTCTCGGGGCCCCAAAATTAATTAATCATCATCATCATCAATAAAAACATACAACGGAATTGAATCAGTGTAACTATACTGCGTTACTTCCTTTTCTCCAAATTCATTTTCTGTTTGTACATCATAGTTATCACCAGTGGAATCACTTTCAATAGAAAGAATTTCAACAATGTCATCTCCCGTTTTAATTAAATCCCCAATCATCAATTGATCAGGTTGTAAGTCATCTGCGTGTATTAGTTTCACATCAGTCATTGTATCAGACATTGTTATCCTTATCTTCAATTTTCGTTACTGTTACTGGAAAGTCATAGCGACCTTCATAGCCGTTGCCTTTTGACATAAGCAATTTCATTTCTGAAATAGTATCTGCCCCATATCTACGCTTTCCCCTTAACTTTTCGTTAAAGGCTGAGGGTGCTTTGGATGGCATTTACTCATCCTCATCTACTGGGTCAATAAACCAAGATAGGTGGTGTTGGTCTACAATTGCTCTTGCTGGGGCGTGACTCATTCCTTTATAGAATACGCCTTCAGGCATAGCAATAAATCTTTCATAGTCCTCATCATAGTAAGCGTCAATAGCGTCAATACAAGGCTTAACCATAGATAGTGGGACAGGTGGGTAGTGATTACCCTGTAAGTGATAGGCTAATTGTGTTTCTAAGTCTAGGACGCTATCTGCTAATCCAATTGCTGTTACTGATCCCATTATATTTTCTCCTCTATATCTGCGACATAGACATCGCTTCGTCTAATCATTCCATATTTTAGGTTGCTATCAAACATATCAACGGCATCCTCTTCATTGTCTGCCTCAACATTGATAAAACAAGTAAATTCATATAGCGCCATTACTTACTTACCACCAATCCTGTTGTGTAAAAAGTTTTTGTGTGTAATTTACCTGAAGGTTCAGATAAATTAACTACTCTGTATTCTTTAGCGTCACCATAGTCAATAAAACTATTAAAGACATTTACTGCGTCAAGGGCATTAGAGTAACGACCAACCCAAAGTGTATTGGTATCACTATCATTAGTGCTAGTTACTGAGTATAGGTATTCGTTCATTAGTTATTCTCCTTAGTGATAAATAATTGGTGTGGATTACAATCGCAAGACTCTGTATCAAAGTCCTCACCCTGTGCCCAAAATTGCCAACCTTGCCCATAGCATTTTTCGCAATTTTCTATTTTTGTGTATAGTGTTTTCATTACTCCCATTTTAATTTTCTACCTTTACTGCTACTGTACGACATACGACTTTACCAAAATTACTAGGGCGTACTTCCACTAGATAACTTTCGCAACCCTGATACCAAACTGCTTTAGGGTGTATCTCTGCTGAGATAATTTCGCCTGTTAAAGTGCGTGAGCGATAAGGTGTTCCTACTAGTAGGCTTTCTATTGTATAGACATTTGCTGACATTTGCCAACCTCTTTCTTTTTGTTGATAATTCTATCCTACCATAGGGGTCTGACATTTCTGCTAGACACGCCCAAAGTAAATAGACTTTCTTTTTTTACTTACTATGTAAGTCTAGCCTATTAGACAAAAAATATCAAGTTACTAGCCAGTAAGTCCATATAGTAAGACGCTCAACCTATGTGATAAATCTCACACAAATGGGCCTGTGGATAACCTGTGTACGACACGCCGTCTGCGCCGAGGGCCTCGGGGCAAAAATTGAGCAGTTTTAAATCTTGCTCAGGATTTTTTTATTTTATTTTAGAAGTCGTTCAGTTCGCAAAACAACTTGAAGTCTGCGAATTTCTTTTTCTAATTTAACATTGCGTTGCCAAAACGCAATCATCATTCCAACAGATCCAGCAAGCGCAATTGTAATTGCGATTAGTGTTCCAGTATCTAAAATCATTTAGCCATCTCCAATTTTTCATAGCAAGCAATAGCAAATTTATTTGCGTCAAATCTTGGATTATCTGTTTCAAACATTAGAGAAAATTCATCCACTAAATCAGCGAATAGCATTTCTCCTTGCTCATCAAAAACAGAAGTAGCAAAGTAATTGCTAAGAATTTCAGCAGTAGCGACATAGTCTTTACGAGTCATCATTATTCTGCCACCTTTAGGATTGCGTAGGACCCACGCTCATTTATTTCATCAAGGGCAGGCTTTAGCGCAGGAATTAGTAGGTCCTTTAGCATTGACTCTAAAAGGTTTACTTGTGAGATTTCGTCTAGTTGAAGAAATCTTTGTGCGATTGGATGTGTTTCGTCAAATTCTGTAACGAAGTTTAGAGAGTGAGGTACTTTTATCATTTTTATTTATTTCCTATTCTTTAGTTTGATTTTGAGGGTGTAAGAGTGCCACGCAGTGTGCCACTAATTCCTAGAGTGTCGCAAGCGACTTTTACAGATACGCCAACAGGTAATTGTGTTGGGTAGGTTGAGATGAATTGAGCCACTGCGCCCTTAGAAGGCATAGCGATTTTTTTGGTAGAACCATTAAAGGTTTCTAGTGTTATAGTGTAAGTCATTTTTAGACTTCCTTTCGTTTTTAGTGATAAGACTATCTTACCATTAGGGGCTGACATTTTGGCTACTTATTTGCTAAGGCTCACTGTGATACTGGTCACATTTATTTGCTTAGGCTCATTAGCCAATTTGTCCATTATTTAATTTTTTCTATACCTAGAAGTATAGCAGACCAAGCCCCAAAAGTCAAATTTAGACACGCACAAAACGGACATTTTGACTATGATTTACATCACATCGCCCCGAGGGGCTCGGGGTTTTTTATTCACCTTTTACAGATAAATAAAAACCGCTAATTAAACAGATCATAGAAAACCAAAACAATGCGTTTCCACTTTCAAAAAAAGTTTCATAGAAATTCATTATGACACTTTCCAATCTGTCCACATTGGTAGACGCTCAGGGTCAGTATCGTTATACCAACGCTCTATGTTTTGTTCACAATCTTGGCAGAAAGTGAATTGCTCATCTCCAATTTCTGAGATAGCAGATTTCATTGGATTGTGCTCTACGCACTTTTTATTTTCTAGTGTTATCATTTTTGACAACCTTTCTTTTTTTTATTAGTTAATTTTTATTTATTAAGTTTTTTATTTCTCTAATTTCTTAGAGAGAGCGACCACATTGTGAGTGGTAGCAAGTACGACCATAAGAGTCGCCATTTGTTGTACAAATGTCGTGAATTGTAGCGGGTGCAAGTATTACTTGACCGCATTGGCATAAATTCATCATGCCTTTAGGGTAATCGCTAGTAGTAGCGAACCCTTGTCCAAATAGTGAATTACTCATTTAGTAACTCCTTTCTGTTAAATAACCTTTATTTAACTTTCTTTATACTAGTAAGTATAGCAGGGGGGTCTGACAAATAGCAGGGTATAAAAGGTATAAATCGGACATTGTGATGTAGCACACATGTGATGTACACCACATTAGTTATACACAGGTTATCCACAGGGGACGTCCCCTATATACCCCCCTATATAGGTACCCCTATATGTACCCCCCTATATAGGCGTATACGCCCAAGACTGGTCATGTGCATATAGGCCTAAGACCAGTCATGTGCCTATGCACCTAAGATCAGTCATGTGTATATGCGCCTAAGACTGGTCATTTAGACGTCCCGTGTGATGCGAATCACATGCGACACGCCGTGTTATAACTTGACTTTTGGGGGTAGATGTGTTATTATACTAGTATAAGAAAAATTAAATAGAGATAAAAGGTTATGAGCCTAGCAAATAAGATAACGAATTGTTATATGAGCCTAGCAAATAAGTGACCTAAATCACAAGCCTCACGCTCCACATAGTGAGACTACTAGTGAGTATACTAGACAGTACGGGAAATGTCTGCTAGTATTACTACTATAACAATTAAATAAAAAAGTTTGAGCCTTTAGGGTGAGCCTCTAGAAAATAGAGCAAATAAATCTAAAGCAAATAAAACTTAGCCCCTATTAACTAATAAAAAAAGAAAGGTGGTCTATAAATGACTACATTAAGTAACTACTCTAACATAGAGGTAGGCGATACCATTACCCTACCTAATTGCATGAACCTTGTTAAATCAGGGGTAATTGTAAAAATTAGAAAATGGAATGGTAGCGCAATGCGTGTTATCTGCTCCAATGGTGCTATTTTTGAGTTAAATAAGCACAAGCGTGATTTTATCCTCACTAGAGAGGAGAATAACTAATGAGCCTACCCCTTATTGTCCTAGCCTTGTCAGTGCTATCCGCTATAATTGTGCTTATCCCTACTATGTTAGATAAGAGTGAATTCTAATGCACTTATACTTATGCTCATCATGCAACACGCTTGCAATCGTTACCCAAAAAGGAAAACAAATAACAATCAACCCCTGCTCATGCACTAAAGAAAAGAGATAAATAAATGAACACAAATACATGCAAGGTAATTAACTGCGACTCAACAGAGTTGGTCTATAGTGGAACAGATGCCTTTATGCTAGGCATCAACACAGAAACCTATTGCTATAAGTGCGCTAATGCTTATGCACAAATAGATAGAGTTATGTCTAAGGTAAGACAAGATTACCTAGACTCGCTCACTCCTCCATCAACACTCACTACATCAGACTAAGGAGAATAAATGTTCGATTTTATTTCTGCACCATTTGAGTGGTTTGCCAATGTTGTGCAATACTCGCTCATTTTTATGGCGGTAATGATGCTAGTGCTAACAATAGGCGCGGTGGTTGCAATTCCTTTAGGTCTAAAACTTTTAGGTGTTGCATTCGCTAAAACTATTGTAGTAGAAACTAGCAAGGTACTAAGAGACATAGGTATTACTAACATAGACCTCAAGCAAGCAAAAGAAAACGAAAAAATGAAGGCTTGGGTAGATCGCAAGGTGGTACCGATACTAAGTAAATCTGGTTAGCACCACCCAGTAGTATTTATTAAGTAGGTACCAGTAGTTAAATAAAAATTGCTGGTACCTCTTACTAAATAAAATAAAAATAAATAAAAAAATAAATTAACATCAAAATTTTGGGACGTTTATGTGCTCACTATATTTTTGCCCTACTTTTTTTAAAACCCTGCATCATACATCTGGTAAAAATATTCAGATTTTGGGGTATTTGAATTTTTGAAATTTTTTCAGAATGGTGCTATAATTGGTCCATGACCGAAGAAAAGTTAACCCTGTGTTGCGATGCATGCACATGCACCAACTCACACAGATCAGCACCACCAACAGACCAAGAATAGTCAAGGCTGTTTAGGGGTATCCTGACATGTACATACACATAGAATCACTTGAAAGAAGTGGCAGCACCTTCTTTGCCTATGCAATTTCTTTGGCAACTGGGATAGACGTTAAATCAAGTCCAGATCACAAACTATACCCACTACAAACATATGACGGTATAGATCCTTTTATAATCACATTAAGAGATGCTCTTCCATCCATAGTGTCTGCAAAAATATATAGAGATTATTTTTACAACAACAAACTCTCTAACTCCTATGACATAGAAAACACACTCTTAGAGAACATAATTGCCAGGTATAAAGAGTACACCCAATACCTAATAGACAACCCTAAATTCTTTATAGCACCATTTCAAGAATTTACAAAGGATCATAACAAGGTAATAGATCTAATAGCCTACACATATCCAAGCATAAAGAATGTAAGGCCAGTAACCTATGAAGATATTGCTGAGAGAGCAGCCCATGTAATTAAAACAGTATATCAGCCTGAAATTGGAAACCTTCCAAGAGAAAAGCATGAGAAAAAGGACGAAATAGAAAAACTTATTTTAAAAGATTATTCAGATGATATAGATTATATTCAGTCTAACATAAACAAACTATATAATAAATATTATGCTCTAGAGTTAGAGTATAACAAAAATACGACAGGAGATAAAAAATAAATGGGAATACTAGAAAATTTTGAAAACGCCTGGGACATAGATTTCCAGGAAGAACCAAAGGCTCCTGAATTCGAATCTAAGCCTATGCCAATAACAGATAACATGGGAAGAGAATTATTTTGGGAAGATGCAGGACGCCCAGAAGAGACATCACTGTCTGTAAAATTATTTTCAGATACTGTTTGTTCTAACTGTTCTTGTAAAGACTAAAGCATGCAAGAACTTGCTCCAGGTATAGTGCTATATAGTGATGTAATTAAAAATTATTCTGAAGTAAGGGATAGAATACAATCAACTGAGCCTATCTGGGAAGCAGCAAAGACAATGTCTGGTGAGGAAAAAGAATATAGAGATACCGATCTATCTGTTGTTAAATATAAAATTTCAGAAAACACTAATGATTTTGCTAAAGACATATCTAGAACCTTTTCCAATTCTTTTGAAAAAATAGAAAAAGAGTACATGGCCTCCTATAAAACCTATTGTCCAGATCACACAAACTATGCAATATTAAGATACGGCAAAGGTCAATTTTTTACAGATCACATTGATGATTTTCACGGTATAGACAGGCGCATATCTTCAGTGTATTATCTAAATGATAACTTTACTGGAGGGGTAATATCGTTTCCAAGATTTAATATATCTTATCAGCCAGTTGCAAACGAGTTACTCTTATTTCCGTCTGCATACGTATACAATCACTCGATAAGCCCAGTAGAAGAAGGAACCCGATACTCTGTTGTTTCTTGGATGAAATAACTTAGTGGTAAAATAATAATATGAAAATATACATTGACGGTTTAGAAAGATCTGGTAACACATTTTTGGCGGGATCAATAGGTTACACACTTGGTATACAAGCAGTACCACTATGGTCACATAAGGTTGAAACATTAGAAAACAGAGATATAGAATATCCATTTGTAGTTCCTTTGAGAGACGTGTTACCATCTATAACATCTGCAAAGTTGTACAGAGACTATGTTACTGCTAATAACATTCAGACTAACAAAAGAACTGGTGAACCAGAAGAACTTATTGAAAGGTATTCGTCTTATATAAAATATCTTAAAAGCGACACAGATTTATTCATTGCTCCATTTTCAGAATTTACAAAAGATCATAATGCTGTAGTTAATGTTATTGCTAAAGAAAATAACTTGCCAATAAATCAAATATATACATCAGAAGAAATTATTAAGAAAATAGGAGAAAACCCAAAGTTGGATAATCCATACACTGGAAACTTCCCAAGAGAACATGCAAAAGAATACAAGGATGTAGAAAACTTGTTTCTTTCAAAATATAAATCAGATATAGACTATATGCAAAAAAATATAAATATACTATATCAAAGGTATTACGAAAAGTTATAAAATAAACTTGGTTTGGTGATCGACCCTATACTCTTGATCGATCAACCAATCCTTGTTTGTAAGTTACTACTCTTCGATGCGGTCTAATTCCCACATACGAAGATCTGTCATTCCTGATCTAATTTCTCTAGACTGCTCTGGACTGTCAGCAACAACAATTAGTTCTGCATTAAATGCTTCTCGCTCTTCTTCTGTTTTGAAGAATTCTCTTCCTGCGTTTTGAAGATATAGATCTTCCATAGGCTGCATAGCAACCTTATATATGTACTTAGGCAATTACTCCAGCCTCCTTTAGTTTTTTGTATAGATTTGCTGTAATAAAAGTAAGTGCTGGCTGACTCTGATCGATCTGCTTCTTAGTCTCTTCTTCGTTTAGGCCATTGTTCTTACACATTTCTCTATTATCCGAATTGATGCTATCTAGCATGAAGTCGATAATTTCTTCTTTGTTCATTTTTTTACCATCTCTCTATTGGACATTTTGCTTCTTGTAATGTGGTCTTTAGTTTCATAAAGCATCCACACTTCCTACACTTTTGAAGTGATTTTTTAAACCACTCACACTCATTACATATTTTTAGGCGGGATTCAATGAGTTCACGATTTGATCTTGGTTGATTAGGATCAAACAAGTCAGTAAACTTAACATCATCACTCATTTCCATTCCACCTCTTGATCATATGTAACCGAATACTCGCCTCCGAATATCTCAGCATAAGATATGATATCTCTATTATACCTTATAACGGTATTGACACCAACTTTATCGCACATGTACTTCATACCCTGGACTAGTGGCTCAAAAGCCATCTCCTGGCCTGCTAGGGCATTGTTTAGGGTATCTAGGTATCTTTCTTTGCCGTATCTTTTAGATACAAATGCTTGGTCTACATATTCAAATCTTGCATCCCTATCATTATCCCTTGCAATGTCCGAATTGTCTGTTATGTACTTTACTGCAGGATGATCCATCCGTGTAGACCAGTTTCGCATGTTATCGCTGTATTTCTCCATGTTCTTTAGAGTTGAGTCAGCGAAAGCCATGCGTATAAGGTCTATATCGGAGGTTTTAACCTCTGTTGCGAAACTTATCAAAAAAGCGGTTGCATATGGAAACTTGTCAGTATATGTCGTCACGCCGAAATGAACATTAGGGTTAAACGACTCGACTGACATATTGTCGTCAAGCAAGCGCATATGATTTCCGAGAGATACATACTCTTGTCGATTCATATCGCAGTCAACGAACAAGCATTCTTCTGGATTGATTCCGTCGGCGAGACATAAAATATTTTTGTCATATGAACCAACTATTTTCGAACCGTTAAAACGCTCTAATAATTTTGCGGTCATAAAACCATCCATGTCGGGGGATATAATTAAATTTTTAGAATACTCAAGTGTTTCGAGTATGGCTGTTTTCATTTTTGTAAAATACCCCTTATAATAATCTAGTTATGACAATCCAAGACTGGGCTTCGTTAATCGTCGCAATACTTACAATTGTATCATCAATCGGTCTATCTATCAAGTGGATGGTAAAACATTATTTAAGCGAACTTAAGCCGAATTCTGGATCAAGTTTAAAAGACCAGGTTTCAAGATTAGAAAGTGCTTTGGACGAACAAAGAATAGATTCTGAAAGATCAAGAGATAGACAAGAAAAGAAACTCGACGAAATGTATAGAATTTTAATTGAGCATATTGCCAAAGTCGATAAGAATTAATTCTCCTATATACTATATATAAGATATCTTGTAAATACAAAACTTAAAGATAGTTCTTCTTTCTTATATATTTTAAGTATACACTATCCGACATCCTGACTATTAAGACTTATTATGACAAAACGGACATTACCTATTATAACAATTTTATAACTTTAAATATCACTGTCCGAATTGTACTGATATGATATACTTTAATCTGACTAGTACTCTGGTTTGTCTCTCATACCCACCAGCCTGAGTACTAGTCTTTTTTTATGGTATAATCTCAATATGAGTCTTTGTTCACCTGAGATATTTGGAGCAGATCCTGCTCGAATCAAATGGAATATTGTTAGAGGAGATACCTCTCCGCTTCGTGTTGAGTTTTTAGAAGATGACGAAGTAACATATTTTGATACCTCTGATTGGACCTTTGAGGCTACTACATATGATCCTCAGTCTGACTTTCTTGATTCCCTGGAGGTTTCACGTGGAACAGGATATGTAGATATTATGGCTCCAGCATCTATTACTCAATTTTGGGGTACTGGATTTAAGTCAGTTGTAACAGAATTAACATTTGATCTTCAAGTAACTATTAATGAAGAAACAATATGGACACCTTTGATTGGAACTATCTCTGTAATAGGAGATATTACAGGTAGCCTATAGTGGCAGTCATAAAAGTAACAACTCCAAGACCTGAGTTGCCACCAGTAATTAAAATTAAGAACAAAGTATTTAAAGTAAATAAGTGATATAATCTAGTCATGACAACTCACGCCCTTACAACTCTTAGTAGCACTTCTGCTACTCAACTAACTCCAAACGGAATGCACTCTGGAATGGATATTACAATTCAAAATGTAGATGCTTCTGCATATGTATACCTTGGAGGAGAAGGAGTGACAGCATCTAGTTACGGATACCGTCTTGCTCCTGGATCAGCGTGGTCTGTTGAACTACCACCGCTTGATGCACTGTATGCAATCACAGATACAAACAACTCTAAGGTTGCATTATTTAAAATGGGACTTGAATAATCATGGCACGTTTTAGTACAACAGGCGGTAGCGGAGACGGTACTCCAGGAGCACCTGGTGCCCCAGGAGAAGACGGAGCAGACGCTCTTTGGAATTATACTGGAGAATATAACGGTGGAGCATCATATGCCGTTGGAGATTTAGCAACATACGATGGACAACTTTGGTACCGTGCTAATGCAAACGGTGGAAACGTTGGAGACACTCCTTCCCCAGGACTTTGGAACTTGCTTGCAGCAAAGGGTACAGATGGAACAAACGGCTCTAGTGGACTTGTATACTTAGGAAACTATATCTCAGGCAATGGATACATTACAGATCTTGCGGTTGTAAGAGGAAGCGATAATAATTTATACATCGCAAAAGCAAATGGTGGTTTAGCAGATCCAGTTGGTAACACTGCGGAGTGGGATATATTCTCTACTAACACTGGTGGAGGAACTGCAAACATTGCAGACTTTGTTTTTACAAATGTTGATGATGGTGAAAGTTCAATAAGTCTTCCTGGCGACAAAGCAATGCGAATTGAAGCAGGAGTAGATAGCGATCTATTTTTAACTGCTGGAGATGATCTTTATATCCAAACTCTTGGCGCAGGAGATGACATTCAAATCCAAGCAGCAGATGATATTCGTTTTACAACAAATAACGAAGATTCTGAGATTGGCATAGTTCCACAATGGACTATGAATTCAGAAGGCGAGTTCCACTTACCTGGAAATGGTATTATCTGGAATCCAGCAAACTCATCTGGTGATGGATATGGTAACGATACAATCCACCTTGTCCCAAACGATGTAGATAATGAAACAGAACAAAGAATTATTATTGATCCAACTGCACCAAACCACATTCATATTCGTGCTGGCGGAGTACAAGATTATTCTTCTGCAGAACTTATTCTTGGTGGAGAACGTGCAGGAGTTAGAGTTTCTGACGCAACTGGAACCACCGTTGTTCAGTCAAAACAAGAAGACTACAGTTGGTCATATCAGAATGTAAATAGCGAAGGTGGTCAGATTTATGTAGTAGCGACTGCAGATGCTGAACCAGATTATAATGACTTTACAATCATTAGTGGCCAGAAGTATGTAATTACTGACGTAGTTAGAGATGTACCAAATGGAACTACATCTTACGAAACTACGCCAAGTTTTGGCTTTATGCCATTTGATAACTATACTTTTATAAGAGATAGAGGAAACCATGTCTGGAACTTTAACAGAGCAGGATACCTAAATGGACCTACAGAAACAGGTCATCTACGTGTCACAGGTATTATAAATGATGACGGTAATTTAGAAGTTTGGGCAGACCAAAATCTTATTATTAGTGGTGGAGAAAGTAATGGAGAGTACTTGCATGACTCATCTAACCCAGCAAACCAGATTGCAACTGTTGGCGATTTACCAACGGGAGCAACAGGAACATTTACTTCTCAAGATAACAAAATAGTAACAGTAACTAACGGAATTATTACAAGCATAGTTTAAAAGCCGTGAGATAATCTAATTATGGCTGCTTCTAAATCTATGGACTTTCCAGGTGCAAAAAAATCAAGTTATGCTGCACAAGTAGAACAAAGTCAAGCATCTCCATATCAAGAAAATACTCTTTCCTTCCTTCCTGTCCCTGGACCAGTAGGGCCACAGGGACCCGCAGGTAGAGACGGTAAAGATGGAAAGCAAGGACCTGAAGGACAAGAAGGAAAGCCAGGTCCAAAAGGATTACAGGGTCCATCAGGCAAAGATGGCCTAAGTTCTTTATCTTCTTCAGGTCAGCAAGCAGGATGGGCTTCATACCATAACAAACTAGAAAAACCTTTCAAACTTGGTATTTCTGAAGGAGAAGATGGTTGGGTAACAACTTTTGTTTTATCTGAAGAACTGTCAAACGAGAAATATCTTCCAAAAGGCTGCACACCTCTTTGGAATGACCATGCCAGAGCATTTAGTTTTAGGGGATTAAAAGAAGGCGCTCAAGTATTTATAACATACAGTTTTGAACTAACAACATATAGTAGCAATACTGAGGCATGGATTAGAACCTATTCCCAAAACAGTGATTTAGATATCTCTCAGTTTATAGGATCAATGAAATACCAGCACACATATCCAATAACTGTAACACAACAGGTATTTATTGAAAACCAGAAAATCTGGGGTAACGGAGCAGTCCCTCAAATTAGAACCGACTATGATGCATCAGTAATTCTCAAATCTATATATGTCAGCGTGGTATAATAAAACTATGGCATTTCCAGGAGAACTCAATATAAATTACTACAAGGGCGATACCCATGAATTTAAGGTATACCCTCAAAAAACTGATGGGTCTATTTTTTATCTAGACGACTACAGTAATGCTACTTTTACAATTGCTACAGAGCGTGGATCTTCTCCAACTCCAAATACATTGATGCCAGAAGGCAGAATATTTGGAAGTGCAAGAATTTCATTAGATGGAACAAATATAACCTGTGCAATCACTCCTGAAAATGGAGCAAAGATGGAATCTGACAAAACATATTTTTATGATGTTCAGGTTTATAAGCAGGGTTCAAATACTTATGACTATGTATTTACTATCTTGACTGGATCTATATCGGTAACAGACGATGTTACTCAAAATATTGGAAATCCTAACAGAGCAATTCCTACATATAGGGTTATTTATCACAATACAGACGCAACAAGTGGAGAAGTTCCAGTAGATACAAACGAATATCGTCCAAACCAAAATGTTGTTGTTGCAAACAATGGAACACTTGCAAGAGTTGGATATACTTTTGCTGGATGGACAAAGTTTGCAGATAATACGGGTACTGTTTATACTTCAGGGTCTTCCATACCTATTTCAACATCAGACATAAAACTTTATCCTAAGTGGCTACCACCAACAGTTACCTATGACAATCAAAGCGCAACAACAAGTCAAGTTGGAGGATCAACATCTTATATTCCACAATCAGCAATTTTATCAATTCCAACAACAGCACCAATTAGAACAGGTTATGTATTTGGTGGATGGTTTACTGGACCAGCAGGTTCTGGAGTACAGGTTACAAATAATTCTTATACCCCTTTATCTCCATATGATCCAGTTACACTTTATGCTAAGTGGACGGTAGCATGACAGAAGTATTTGTATCAACTGACGATGTAAAAGTTATTGGTGGCACAGCCAATGTAAATGTTGAAGTTGATTTTGGTCCGCAGGGAGATAGAGGAAATTTATTTTTAGTGGGCTATGGAGATCCAAACGGTATAACCCATTCTACAGAGGTGCAAGTTTTAGATTTATACATAAATATAGAAACAACCGATGAAAAATATTTGATGATCTATCAACTACAAAATGTCAACGATACAGAGCAATGGGAAGAAGTTTCTAAATTAACTACAGATAAATATAGTACGATAAGAGATGTTGCATTTTTAAACGGAGTATCAGAAGATAGTGAAGATTTTAAAGTTTCAAACATAATCCCAGCAAGCCTTTTTAGCACTGTCTCTGAATCAACATTTAATATTCAGTGTACATTTTCAAATCCTACAAAGCCAATTGCCCACTCTATAGTTGTTAAGCCAATAACCACAGAGCCAGTAAGTGGTGATATTGTGTTGCCAGTAAGCATAAATGCTGCTGAATTTTCAGGAAGTAGTTGGTCTGGACTAAGTGGAACCCATAAAGTGCATTTCCTAATTACGGTGGTATAATCTAAGATGGTGATATGTAATGGCTGCTGAATATATTGATGGTCCTCTAGATGGCAATGGGCAATACCCAACCCTTATTCCTGGCTATGAAGATGCGGCCGATATACAAGAGGCTTTAAGACTTTACCATTATGGATCAACAACCATTCCTACAGATAATACCCTTGGAACAGCAAATGGTATAAATACAAAGTCTATAGCAGGACACCTACAGTCCTTGTCAAACAGAATTTCAACAGAAGTAACTGATAGGACTAATGCTGACACAAACATTCAAAATCAAATTAACAAAATGTCATCAGTCATTACAAAAGGTACAGATTTTACTTTACAGATTGAGGATATATCAAAAACAATTTTATTATCAACAGCAGGAAGCATAAGCCTAACAGTTCCCGTAAATTCATCTGTAGCAATTCCAGTAGGATCTAGATATATTTTAATTGAAATGGGCTCAGGAATAACAACTTTTACACCTGCAGTAGGAGTAACAATTAATAGCAAAAATTCACAACTATTTATTGATGAACAGTATGGCCAAGTAACTTTGTTAAAGGTTGCAGAAAATTCTTGGGTTGCTTATGGAGACATATATGAAGGAGGGCCAGCACCTACACCAGTTGCCCCAACACCTGTTGCTCCTACTCCAACCGCTCCGACACCTACAGCACCTACTCCAACGGCTCCTACTCCAACCGCTCCGACACCTACAGCACCTACACCAACAGCACCTACACCAACGGCTCCAACACCAACGGCTCCAACACCAACGGCTCCAACACCTGTTGTAGTTACTTGTGGAGACTGTGAGTCTTATACAACAACTTCTTCAACTTGTAATGGAGAAGATAGTTATGTAGGTATTTATACTGGAACTAGAAGAACATGTAGCGATGGATCTTATCAAATTTGTACAGAGCCAACCTTTACTTCATTTGGTGATTGTATTGCAGTTAATGTTGGTGCTTGCGGAGGTTCTGGTGGAGCGGGAACATCCTGTACAGCACCAACACCCACCGCTCCTACCCCTGTAGCATTGACATATTGCCCTTCACTTGGTTACAATGTTCCAACAAGTGGTTACCCAGGAAACTGTCCTGGAGCATCTCCTACACCAACTGCTCCTACACCAACTGCGCCAACACCAACTGCGCCAACACCAACTGCGCCAACACCAACAGCGCCTACACCAACTGAAGGTGGACCATATTGTAGAAATGAAGTAAGAATAGTTCCTCAGTCACAGTGTATAGCATATCAAGGAAACTTTACAGTTTGCTACTCTGACCCAGCGTATGTAAATCAAACATCTGCAACCTTTGAAAGTTGTGTTGGCAGCACTCCAACACCTGTAGCGCCTACACCAACCGCTCCAACACCAACAGCACCTACACCAACCGCTCCAACACCAACAGCACCTACACCAACCACATATACCTGTGCTGAACTTGGCGAACAAGGAACATGGCCTGATTGTTATCCAATAGGAACACCAACACCAACACCAACAGCACCTACACCAACAGCACCTACACCAACGGCGCCAACACCTACAGAGCCTACACCAACTGCGCCAACACCTGTTTCACCAGACTTCTCTCCATTCTTCCCATCCTTTACAGTACCAGGGGCAGTATAAAGCGGGAGTTGGTGTATAATTAAAGTATGACAAGCAGAATAGAAAAAATAAAAGAAATAATTGAAAACAACAAAGCCTCTGAAGTAAGTCCTATGGACTTGTTTCGATCCGACACTGTTTGGGCTGATGAGTCTAAGGCCTCTGAAAGATATGATATTTGCAAATCTTGTCCAGAATTAATAAAATTAACAAAACAATGTAAAAAATGTGGTTGCCTTATGAATAAAAAAACAAAGTTGGAATTAGCAACTTGTCCTCTAGGCAAGTGGTAATATGAAGGCTCCATATTTATTAAAAAATGTTTTGCCACCAGCAGAACATAAAGAGTTACAAAACCTAACAATGAGTCTTTGGTCAACAGATAAAACTACTTTTGATGAAGGATTTGGAAGACATCAATGGGCAGTTTGGGATGATACTCATAAAGAAAACATAGAACCACTCAGAAGGTTTCATAAAATGTTATTACCACTAGCAAGAGAAGAGTTTGAGTCAGAAACCCTTTTACCATCTTGGTGTCTTATAAGCATTTACGAAGGGGATAAAGCCAGACTGTGGAAGCACAAAGACGACAATGCTTGTACATATCACATGAACTATACTATTTTCCATAAAACCCCTTGGGATTTTTATGTCGAAGGAGAAAAGTTTCAGCCAGAAGAAAATGACATGGTTATTTCTTATGGAAACGATCAAGAACACTGGAGAGAAGAATTTCCAAACCCAGAAACAAACCTTGTTGCAAATGCTTTTTTCTTTTACGTAGAGCCAGACCATTGGTTTTTTACAGAAGGACCAAATTATCTTTACACAAATATACGTGCAAAGAAAGATGCAGAAACTAGTGTAATGTAGTTATGAATAATGGACTGGTCTATTCTATAGTAATTGATGAAAAATATGATATCGAGCAACATAATTTGTACAGACAACTGTCTCACTCATTGAATACTTTGAGAAAAGTAAATAAAGATATAGGCGTAAAAGTTTACTATTCTTATAAAAAGGGATTGCCAGAAAACCACGACATCTATTTTCCAGAAGACCTAAATACAGAGTTCATACCTTTTGAAAATAGCGTAAGCCCATCTTGGCATCCATCATTTTGGAGCGTAGACATAGTTGAGCATAGATGGGTTAATGCTTTTAAAGGATTGGAAGATTTTAATTTCGACAACATCCTTACTATGGATACAGATACTGAGTTTTTTAGAGATCCAGAAGAACTTTTTAAAAAATATGGGAACACAGAATTTCTTTGGAGCAGAGAAGACAACTGTGATGATTTAACAAAAACATTAAGAATATATCCTGCTATAAATGATGGGGTAAGCCTTATTAGCAAAAATATTTTAAAACATAGATACCCCTGTTTGTTAGCAATGAAACAATATATTAACTATACTTTAGAAAAATATAAAACACTTCTTTCTGAAAAAGATTACCGTCAGTTGCCATGGGTAATAATTCCGTATTCAGTATATGACTACTTTCATCAAAGAGACATCAATAGATATTTTGATAAAGATGATGTATTAATGCATATTGAAGATAGAAAAGACACGCATGTTGTTCGTCATTATTTTTCTTCAAATGCTTCAAAGTTTCTTCCAAAATGGTTAGGTGGTACACAGTAAATGGCAACTATAGGCATACTTCCAGCAAGTGGAAGAGCCTCAAGAATTGGTGGTATTCCAAAATTTTGTTTACCAATTTCAGATGAAAGATCATTGCTACAATGGCATGTAGAACAAATGCTTGAGGTTTGCGATGAGATTAGAGTATCTACAAAAGCCGAATGGGTTCCAATTATTAAAAACATGGATATGAATATTAAACTTATTGTTAAAGAACCATCTACAATGTCGGACGCAATTAATTTTATGGTGGGAGAATATAATGATACTGTTATTGTTGGAATGCCAGACACATATGTTTTAGATGCTCCAGGAAACATATATAAGGAAATGCTTAAAGAAACAAATGCTGACTTGGTTTTAGGGGTTTGGGAGTGCAACGATGAACTAAAAGGTCGTGTAGGACAGGTACTGTTATCTGAAGATAAAGTTATTGCTTCTGAAGACAAATCAGATAACTGTGATTATCTGGATATGTGGGGCATTATGATGTTTAGAAAGAATATGATTAGATATTTAGACTCAAGTTTAGAACACCCTGGAAAACAAATAAAAGACTGGATATCAGAGGGCAAAAATATAAGGGCAGTAAGACCAGGTGGCAAGTATATGGATATTGGAACTTTAAAGGGTCTTAAGAATTTATATAAAGAAATGGATTTAAAATAAAAATACCCCCAAGGATTTCTCCAAGGGGGTAATTTATTTATAAACTACTTAGGAAATTTGCTCATCCAAAATTTGGTTCTTGGAGTGATACCCTTCCATGAGGACCAATCTTCTCCACCATTTGTCATGTAGTATGCAATCTCTGCATTCTTGACGGGATTGAATAGTTCAGCGTTAGAGTCAAGATCAAACTTGGTTCTACGATCAGGACCAAGAGCATCAATCATGTTTATTTGGAACATTCCATAAGATGAGTCACCAGTCTTGTGGTTGCCATTAAAAGCCAATGGACGGCCATTAGACTCCTTTTTAGCCACCGCCCAAGCAACAACAAGGTCTTTGCCCTTGAAGCCTACTAGGGAAAGCAGTTCCTTTAGTTCTAGATCAGTCAGAGAAACCTTGTTCTCAAAACTCTCTAGTTTTTTTGCCTTAGAAACCAAAAAAACCTCTTTCGAGGTGGTTTTCGATGTCTGAGCCTGTTCCAGGCTAAGGTTGTTCTTTGTATCAAGATCTGAAATAGCATTAGCAGAGTTAGACATAACCGTTACTAATGCTACGATACTGAGTGTGCTAATGATCTCTTTGTTTCTTTCGATAAATTTAATCATAGTTTCCTCCTTAGAAAACAATAACACCCTGGTAGGTGTCTATACCAAGTATAACATAATTTTGAGTCAAAAGTCAAATCTGGGTGTATAATTATTTTATTATGAGCACATACGATTTTTCAGCCACGGGAATTAAATATCCTCTTGAGACATCCCCAGTAAATGTACATGGAGACTTCAAGAAATTGGCAGAATCTCTTGACGCAATCCTTCCAGCATATGGCGTATCATATTTTCAAATTGATGTTCACAACAATAGTGGTGGACCAATAGGTGCTGGAGTACCAGTTTATGCAACAAATGGCAAAGTAAATGACAAAGTTACAATAGCAAAAGCAGTTCCATCAACAACATCTCCAATACTTGGTTTGTTGAAAAATCTTAAAAATAATGGAGAGGATGGAGTTGTTGTTGTTGCTGGAGTGATGGAGGGGCTAAACACTTCTAGTTTTCTTGCAGGACAAACATTATATGTTGGTCCATCTGGAGGTTTAACAAATGTTAGACCAGAAGGAGGCTCTGCAGCAGTTGGAATTTGTGCAGTTGCAGATAATGTTAATGGAATAGTTATAGTAGAGGCAAAAGGAAACGGTACCTGGGGAGCACTCAGAGACGGTTTGTCGTGATATAATAAACAAATGGCAACTTTAAGAGGATCTCAATCACTATACGATATTGGTAATAAACCACCTACAGTTATTTGGACTGTTGTTCGTGGAGATACTTCTGGTTTTAAGGTTTATGTAACAGACGATGCTAAAGAACCTTTGATCCTAAAGGGTGAAGGATCTGAATGGGATATTGCTATGAAGATTAAAAGACCCAACAATACTTCTGATCTTGGAGTAATTACAGATGATGCAACAGTTGTTATGTCTTTATATCCCGTCGCAGATGAAGATGATCTTGTCGGAGAGTTTACAGTTTGGCTTACAGCAGAAGAATCAGTGCAACTTGAAACAGGAGACATCTTTGATATTCAGGTATCAGACCCAACAAGAGTTTGGACAGTTGCTCAGGGCAGCATGAGAATTCTTGAAGATGTAACAGATTAATGGCAACAGCAGTAATCCTTGATGACCTGCAAAACAAAACAGAACGAATCTTTCCAATAGATTATGCAGTAGTACAATTAGAAGACTTTACAAGAAAAACAGTTATAACTGAGGTTTTACCCTTTAGAGTTAAGTTCACAGCGATTCAAATTCAGGCTATTGGTTTGGGAAATACCCCAGCAATTCCTTTGCAGGTTATTGGTTATAGCAACTATATTCTCTAATTATCTTATTTAAATGGGTGATATAATTACGACATGGCTAAAATATCAATTGCATCAGTTAAAAGTCTATTCCAAACTGGAGATAGACCTACTCAAGAAAATTATGTAGATTTAATCGATACCCTATCTGCTCAGTCAACCGAGTTAGGATCAGCGGGTAACAATGAAAACACAATCACTGGCATTGAGAACGTAACTGTTATTGATAACTTTGATGCTACAGTTTGGCGTATGGTGAAGTATATTATTTCAATATCAAAGACTTCAGCAGGTGACAATAAGTTCTACGCAACTGAAATGACAATTCTTGTTGACGGTGCAAATGTATCTGTCAGCGAGTATGGAACAATCGACAATGATGGGAATATTGGCACCATTAATGTCTCTCGCACTGGAAATACCGTGGCTATATCAGTCACTCCAGATTCTGCGATCAAGCCAGTCACAGTACGATATGCTCGTATTGGACTTAAGGCATAACTAAGGAGATATAAAAATGGCAACAAACAATAAAGACTTTAAAGTAAAGCATGGGTTAGTCGTTGAAGGACTACAAGGTACTATCAACGGAGAAACAATCCTTACAGAAAACGCAGGAGATCAATACATCCTTGACCTCATTAGCGGAGAAACACTAGTCAAGTCAGTATCAAATGAATTTGATGTTTCAGCAGGTGGAGAACTTTCACTTGATCGTACAGTAGTAGATGCTTACTATGATGCAGCAGGATCTGCAGGGGATGTAGCATCAGATCTTACAGATCACGAAAATGCTACAGCAGCACACGGTGTAACAGGTGCGGTAGTTGGAACAACTAATACACAGACACTAACTAACAAGACAATTTCTTATGCAGACAACACAATCACAGTTCAGGTTGCAAATGTTTCAGATCTAACAGCATCTGCAGCAGAACTTAATACTCTTGATGGAATTACTGCAAGCACATCAGAACTTAACCTTCTTGATGGCGTAACAGCAACAACAGCAGAATTAAACATTCTTGATGGTGTGACTGCTACTGCAGTAGAGTTAAACATTCTTGATGGAGCGACTGTTTCAACAGCAGAACTCAATCTTCTTGATGGAGTAACTGCAACAACTGCTGAATTGAACTATGTGGACGGAGTAACATCTGGCATTCAGGGTCAACTTGACGATAAGGCACCACTTGCATCACCAGCACTTACTGGTGTACCAACTGCCCCAACAGCAACAGCAGGAACAAACACTACACAGGTAGCAACAACAGCATTCGTAGGAACAGCAGTAGCAAACCTTGTTAATGGTGCTCCAGACCTTCTTAATACTCTAGATGAGTTGGCTTTGGCACTTCAGGACAATCCAGATATTATTGGAGATCTTCAGGATATTGCAGCAGGAAAGCAAGATACGCTAACTGCAGGAGCAAATATTGACATTACAGGAGCAACAATTTCTGTAACTGGTCTAGATGCAGCAGATATTTCAGATTTCTCATCTGCAGCACTTGCAGCAACTGCAGCAGCATACGATGTTGCAGGAGCAGCAGCGCAGGCTCTTGAAGATGCAGAAGCATACGCAGATGGACTTACAACATCTGACATTGCAGAAGGCACAAACCTTTACTTCACAAACCAGCGAGCAATTGCCGCTGTTGGTGGAACAATTGAAGATCAGATTAATCTTCTTGATACAGATGACATTGAAGAGGGTGCAATAAACCTTTACTTCTCAGACTCTCGTGCAAAGGATTCAGCAGGAGATCTTCTTGCAGGAGCAACAAAGGAAAACATTCAAATCAGTTACATTGGTGGAGTTCTAAGCATCTCTGCAGAAAACGGTGTAGCAGACTCTGACACTGATGACCTTGATGAAGGTACAACAAATAAGTACTTCACAGATGTTCGTGCAGTAGATGCTCTTGAAGCAGTCGTTCCAAACTTTACAGCAGTTGAGGTTAATTCGGTTGCTAAGCAAGTTGCTTCGACTATGTCAGCAGCAAGCGCAGGCACACATGTTGGACACGCATTTGCTAAGGCAGATTACCGTTCAGCAGAGTTCCTTGTAAAGGTTGCATACGGTGCAAACACTGAAATTTCAAAGGTCCTTTTGACACTTGACTCTTCAGACAACATTTCAATTACTGAATACGCAATGGTTGGAACTAATACTTCTACATCAACAATTTCAGCAAATGTTAATGGAGCAAATGTACAACTTCTAGTAACAACCGCTAACAATACCTCAGAGGTAACTGTTGTCGGAACATTACTTAAGTAATAAAAAATAAAAATAGTTGGAAGAAGGAGTAGTAAATGGCAACAGTCGATAAAGACTTCAAGGTCAAGAATGGATTAGTCGTAGCAAACGGCGGTACATTCGGAGATGCAGTAACAGTAGGAGCACCAACTCTTGCTAACCATGCAACAACCAAGGAGTATGTCGATAGTCGCTCAATGGCCGTAGGCTCTACTGCTCCTTCTTCACCAACTAACGGAACACAGTGGTTAGACACTATAACAAATAGAGTCAACTTCTATTATGAAGGTTCTTGGTATACCCAAGCAACTATTGATGATACGAACAACTTACCACAGCACATTCACGATACCGCAATTGATGGAACTGGTTTCATAGTATCTCAGTTCTATGAAGGTGGATCATTCAACAGCCCATTGGGTGTAGGTTTGGATGCTGGAGGACCAGGTACAGAAACTTGGACTGTAGTATTCGATGGCGGTAGTGTAGTAGATAACTTCAATTAAAAACTGATGTTATAATAAGATAAGTTAATGGGCAGCCCCCATAAGGAGAAATAAAAATATGGCAACAAGAATGCAACAGCGCAGAGGAACTGCAGCACAATGGACGGCTGCAAACCCAGTTTTAGCAGCAGGTGAAATCGGATTTGAAACCGACACAAACAAATTTAAGATTGGTAATGGAGCAACCGCATGGTCGGCACTTGATTACTTTGCTAACTCATCAGCACTAACAGCGCTCCTTAATGGAGCACCTGGCACACTAGATACTCTTAATGAACTAGCAGCAGCAATTAACGATGATCCAAACTTCTTCTCAAGCGTTGCAGACCAGATTGCAGATGCAATCGCTGGCGCTGAAGTAGATCAGGCAGCCCTTGCTGGCGCAGGAATCGACTGGAATGCTGGAACTAACGCATTTGATATAGATTCAACAGTTGCCACAAAGACATATGCAGATAACGCTGTAACTGTCCACAACCAGGATTCAACTGGTGTTCATGGAATTACTGACACAGCAGCCCTTGTAACATTGTCAGGTACACAGCAATTAGCAAACAAGACATTGATGAGCCCACTTATCAATACTCCTTCAGGCTTAACAAAAACAGATGTTGGCCTTGCAAACGTAGATAACACTTCAGATGCCAGCAAGCCAGTCTCAAGCGCCGCACAGACAGCCCTTGACTTAAAGGCACCAATTGCTGACCCAACATTTACTGGTACAGTATCTGGCATTACAAAGGCTATGGTAGGACTTGGACAGGTAGATAACATCTCAGATTTAAATAAGCCAATTTCAACTCTTGCACAGGCAGCACTTGATGCAAAGGCTCCACTAGCAAACCCTGAATTTACAGGTGTTGTATATGGTATTACAAAGGCAATGGTTGGATTAGATCAGGCAAACAATACAGCAGATCTAGACAAGCCAGTATCAAATGCTACACAGGTAGCACTAGATAACAAACTTGCACTATCTGGAGGAACTCTTGTTGGATATTTGACAACACACGCAAATCCAACAGACTCTATGCATGTAGCAAATAAGAGATATGTAGATGCTATTGCAGAAGGACTTCACATTCACGCAGCAGTTGTCGCAGCAACAACTGCAAATGTCACACTTGCCTCAGCAGTAGATAATGGTAAGACACTTGATGGTGTTACATTGGCAACTGGAAATCGTATTTTAGTTAAGAACCAAACAACTGAATCAGAAAATGGTATTTACATCGTAAGTGCTTCTGGTGCACCAACTAGAGCAGCCGACTTTAACTCTGCAGCAGAAATTCATGGTGGAGACTTTGTTTTCGTAACAGGTGGAACTCAGTACAATAACACTGGCTGGGTACAAACAGAAACTGTAACAACAGTTGGTACAGATGCTATAGGATTCACACAGTTCTCAGGCGCAGGAACATACTTAGCAGGAAATGGTTTGTCTCTAACTGGATCAACATTCTCTGCTGATCTAACAGTTCTTGCACCAAAGGACAGTCCAGCATTTACAGGAACAGTTACAGGTGTTACAAAGGCAATGGTTGGATTACAGAATGCTGACAATACATCTGATGCAGCAAAGCCAGTTTCAACTGCTACTCAGACAGCACTTGACCTAAAGGCTAACCTAAATGCACCAACATTTACTGGCACTGTTGCTGGTATTTCAAAGAGCATGGTTGGCTTGGGCAATGTTGATAACACAACAGATGCAGGAAAGCCAGTTTCAACTGCTACTCAAACAGCACTTGATCTAAAGGCCCCAATTGCAAACCCAACATTTACTGGAACAGTAACAGTCGGTGCACCTGGAGTAGCATTTTCAGACGGAACACAGACAAAGGAAGGCGTTCCATCTAGAACAACAATTATACAAAGAACAGACTCTTACACACTGGCTTCACTGACAGAAAGAGATTCTTTGATAGAAATAAATAAGGCAACAGCATCAACCTTGACTATTCCAACTAATGCAACAGTTGCATGGCCAATTGGAACATCAATTGATATCCTTCAGACTGGAGCAGGACAGGTTACAATTGCTGGCGCAGCAGGAGTAACTGTAAATGCAACACCAGGATTAAAACTACGCACACAGTGGTCATCAGCCTCGCTTTTGAAGCGAGGAACTGATTCATGGGTAGTCGTAGGCGATCTAACAGCATAAAAAATAAATAAGTAAATTGGAGAAATATAAATGGCAAAGAAAGAATTAGGATCGAAGTCTTTACAACAAAACGACTTCCTAGAACCAAAGGCACCAGTTAGCGTTGTAGCGACAGATGTTGGAACAAATAGAGCGTTCTCAAGCGCAGCAGCATCTGTTTCATTTTCTTTGCCAGGAGACTCTCCAGCAGCGACATCATATACAGTAACTTCTTCACCAGGAGGGTTTACTGGTACAGGCTCAGGATCACCTATAACAGTTGCAGGATTGAGTCCTGCCACATCTTATACATTTACAGTAACAGCAACTAATGCTTCAGGAACTTCTCCTGCATCAGCAGCATCATCTGCAGTAACAGTAACAACTGTTCCAAACTCTGTCTCTGTTACAGCAACAACAGGTGTTAACCAAGATACAATTTCCTGGCTCGCACCAGCAACGGGTGGAAAGGCAATCATTGATTACTCTTGGGTATCTTCTGATGGAAAGTCTGGAACAACAGCATCAACATCCGTTAATGTTGTACAAGAAGGAAGCACCGCTCAGACATATACAGTAACAGTAAGAAATGCAAATGGTTCTTCTCTTGTATCTGCACCATCAAACAGCGTTACTACTACACCACCATTCTTCCCACCATCATTCCCATTCTTCCCACCAGCATTTTGTCCGTTCTTCCCGAACTTCTGTCCGTTCTTCCCGAACTTCTGTCCAACGTTCTGTCCGTTCTTCCCGAACTTCTGTCCATCATTCTGTCCGTTCTTCCCGAACTTCTGTCCAGCATTTTGTCCAGCATTTTGTCCAGCATTCTGTCCAGCATTCTGTCCAGCATTCTGTCCATCATTCGCTCCATTCTTCCCATCCTTTACGGTACCAGGAGCAGTATAATAAAATAATAAATAGGGTATACCACGCTTATTAACTAGGTGTGGTATACTTTATTTTATGGAAAAAAGATATGAGTGGTATGACGCTCCAAGACTAGAAAATACAAAAACTAGGCTTGAAAAGCGTACAATTGCAAACGATGTTGAAGTTTTAAACCTAGAGTATGGAATCAATCTATATAGAAATGCTATACCTAAAGATCAATGCTTAAGCATAATAAATAGACTTGAAGATGCTTCAGAAAAAAACTCACCCCATCTTTCTTGGAGGGGCGCACAGATTAATGACAAAGAGGATTCTGACCATGTTAGAAATTGCCTAGATATTAAATACAAAAGAGAACATCTTGGAAAATTCTTACCATTTGATCAGGACATGTTTGATATACATAAAGAAGTAGAAGATTATTTGGATAATTGTTTAAGAGATTACGAATCCTTATGGCACTTTCAAATGGCATACAAAGAAGCATTTAACTTCGTAAAGTATCTGCCTGGAAAATATTTTAAACTTCATGGCGACCACGGACCATACTATACGTGTACAGTCTCTGCCGTTATTTATTTAAACGATGACTATACTGGAGGAGAAATAGAGTTTCCAAGACAAGGCCTTAAAATAAAGCCAGAAGCAGGAGACATTGTTGTTTTTCCATCAAACTTTGTTTACGAGCATGCATCTTGTGAAATTTTTGAGGGAACAAAATATTCAGTAGTAATAATGACAGATTACAACGACTTACACCACAAGTAAAAATAGTGATAGAATATATATAGAAAGAAGGTAAAAAATGGATAAGGTAATTAATACAAGTTCTGATGAAACAAAAGACTATGAAACACCAACGTGGTCTTCATTTGAAAATTTGGGAAGTGGAATTTTTGTTTACAGAGATGTTCTTCCAAAAGAACTAGATATAATCAAAAGGCTTGAAGACAATCTTAGCGACGACCATCCTAGATATAAGTGGACGGAAGCATTTGTTGGATATTTTCAGAGCATGCCAGAGTACAGAGACTGTGTTGATTTTAAGTTTAAGAAATCAGATATCGCACTAGACACAAGTGAGACATCCCTAAATCTTCAAGCATTATGGCAAGACTGCTACGACAGACAAAAAGCAGCGGTAAACCATTATCAGAAAATGTTTAATCTTGGAGAACTAAGATATTGGGAGGCAATGAACTTTGTTAAGTACAATAAGGGTCAGCATTTCCAATACCACCATGATCACGGATTTTCTTACAACTGTACAGTATCTTTAGTTGCTTATCCTAATGATGACTATACTGGAGGAGAGTTGTCCTTTCAGCATCAAGGATTAATGATAACTCCGAAGGCTGGAGATCTATATATTTTCCCATCAACATATATGTACAGCCACAGAGCAATGCCAGTTCATTCTGGAACAAAATACTCTATTGTCACAATGCTAGACTATAGCGCTAAGTTTCATACACCAGAAATGTATAGAGAAACTGGCGACTAGTTTGAAGATTGACGTTTATAGAAAAAGAGATTTTGATTCAGATTTCTATCCTTTGCCACCAAAAAGAGACTGGATGGATGACACATTTGATAAACACGCATATAGATGCTTTCCAGTAAATATTGCAAATACATTAGGGTGGACATTCTCTTTTCCAAAAGACATATCTTTTATTTGGGACGGAAACTCAACATCAGAAGATGGACACGTAAAGGTTCTTTCTGGAGAAGAATATGTCTTTACTAACAGGGCAAATGCAACAATAAGTTTTAACAGTGGTTTAACTTTTATGACAGAGGAAAATGTTAGTTTACTTATGATGCCTGTTCCAAATCAGTTTATTGATGGTGTTCAGGGTTTTACAACAATGATAAGTACTTCTGTACTAACAACTCCAATTCCATATGCTTGGAAAATAACAAAGGCTAATGAAGTAATAACTATTCCAGCAAATACGCCTATTGTTTCAATAATTCCAATAAGTTTAACAGATGTCCAAAACACTGAAGTTCACCTTTATGTAGAAAATTTTCCATATGAGCATTTTAAAAAAATCTCTGATTATGCAAATGCTTCTCATGAAATATCTAAAAAACAATCCTGGACAAACTTCTATAGGGATGCAGTAGACCATGAAGGAAATCAACAGGGTAACCATGAACTAAAGAGTTTAAAGTTAAAGATTACAGATCATAGAGATAGCAATTAGTGAATACAGAAAATATTAAGTTTATAGCAAATAAAACATGGCTATCAAAAGAAAGTAACTCTGCTCCAAAACCAATAATAAGAACAATTCCAGACTGGTTTAGAAAAGCAGACAGGTTTGCTAAAAGACCAGACGGAGAATTCTGGATAGGTCCAGATAAAGGTAAAGTTCCTACGTGGAAAGCGTGTCCTGCAATTTTTGACATTATGGGTACTGGATATTCGTTAAATCTGCCATGTGATATTGAGTTTTATATGACTGAGTCTGGACTTAAGCACAAAGTTTTAAGCAATAAATATCAAGACTTTATACAGGTAAGAGATGAGATGCCACAGTTTGAGCATCCACGTGGATATTACAAAAATCATTTCGCATTGACTCCAGACTGGCAAATAAAAACTCCTTCAGGATATAGTGTTTTGTATACTCAGCCATTTAATAGATTTGAATTACCATTTTTACTAACTACGGGAATTGTAGATAACGATAAAGTCCACATGCCTGGATCTTTTCCATTTTTTATTGTTGAGGGATTTGAGGGTATTATTCCAGCAGGAACTCCATATGCACAGTTAATTCCATTTAAAAGAGAAAACTGGACATCTGAAATTATTGAGCAGGATGATGCCTCAGAGTTAATGAGACAGGCAATGGACAATGCAAGTATTTATAGAAAGCCAGATGGTGGAATATATAAAAATGAAATATGGGAACAAAGAAAATATGAATAAAAAAATGGTACAATGTTAATATGGACAACGTAGAATATTCAAATAACTTCGTTACTGATAGAGTATCAATAACACCCTCTGGTTATTTTGGTAAAGATAAGTCAAACATCCAATCTAGAGAAAATTTTATTAGTAAAGAAGATTTAAAGTTTTTAGAAAATGCTGCAAAGAATATAAAAATTTGGGATGTCACAGAAACCCACTATGACGAGAATGGAACAATGATTTATGATTCATCTTACTGGGCAGATCGTGTTGCTACATCAAGATCTCTAAACCTTAACGATGAAAAAATTAATCCAGTTATTGAAAAACTACAACAAGCCCTTAAAAAAGAGGTAGATTTATTTTTTGGTGTCGATGCTTGGCCAACAAGCCCAGCAATAGTTAGATGGCTTCCAGGGCAGTTTCAACAACCACATGCAGACAAAGAGTTGCATGAAGGAGAAAATGCAGGAAAGCCAAACGACTTCCCATATTATGATATCGCAGGATTGTTTTATTTGAACGACGATTATGAAGGTGGAGAGTTATATTTTCCAAATCAAAAAATACAGTTCAAGCCTAAATCAGGTGCAGCATATTTTTTCCCAGGGGACCTAAATTATATACATGGAGTAACCCAGATCACAGAAGGCATAAGATATGTTGTTCCATTTTTCTTTACTATTTTGTCTCATAAGGAGGGCCAATAATGCAAGAAGATATAGTTTTAAATTTTAACAAAATAGAAGATAAAATTTTTGTTTACAAAAATCCATTTAACGATTTAGAAAAAATAATTTCATCCCTTGATGATAGAAAGTGGGATCAGTGGTACACCTTTGGAAATATTCATCACATACCCCTTCCTGGGAGTGTCGAGTCAGATTCTTTCCCAAGCACCGTTGATTGGGAATCTTACACCAACAAGATTCAGGATAAGGACAAAGACCTAGACATCGTTAATGTTTTTTATAATACTACCAAGCACTACATTGAAGAAATCAACCTGACTTCAAATAACTGGATGCTTGGAAAAATAGATATAGCAAAGTACCCAGATGCAAAAAATATAACTGATCCAAATGCAAAGCCATTTTTTAATGAAATTGGCAAAAATTACACAATGTCTTTTCACACTGACTATCCACAAGAAAGTACAAACTCTCCAGGAGCAAAACAAATAGTTACCTGCAATATGTACCTAAATGATAATTATGAAGGAGGGGAGATAGAGTTTAAAGTCTTTTCAGAAGATGGCTCTTATGAGAGAATAACTTATAAGCCAGAGGCAGGAGATGTTGTTATATTTCCATCTACTCCACCCTATTGGCATGGAGTAAGAGAAACAACAAATGGAGATAAGTATTTTGTTAGATCATTTTGGTATGTAATTGATGGACCATCAGAAGAGTGGATTGAAAATGAAAAGAAGTATGGCAAAGAGGTTTGGCATGAGATGGAAGAAACAAGAAAACAAGAAGAAAGAATTTCTGGGTTGTACATAAGAAATGGTTAACAAGTCAAACTTTAATTATTTAAAAGATGAAAAAAATAACAAAGGAGTTTTGGGAATAACTCATAACCGTATTGTAGAAATTCCTAACTTCGTTGATGAAAAAACAGCAAGCAGTATGATAGCCTATGTTGAGTCAAAAGGAGAAAACTGGGGAGACATAGCGTTTTATGGTTCACTAGGCATGGGTCTTGCTCCAAACGATCCAGGACTTGCTGAGCATGGATTAAGTCTTACATTTTTTGATGATCTTAGAGATAAATTTAAGGAAGCCGTTGAGTTAGTTTTTGAAAGAAAGGTAAGACCTAATACCTCTCATGCCCAAAAATGGGATGTAGGTGGATATGCTTCACCACATTCGGACAACTCTGATTTTGATGGAAACCCTAATGCTTTTGAAATAAACAAGTATGTTGGAATTTTGTATTTAAACAACGACTATGAGGGTGGAGAGTTATTCTTTGTTGAGCCATCAGACAAGAAATCAGAAGGATCTGATATGTCTGGAAATGCAGTTCCAGTTTGGAAAGATCCATATCTTTCTTTTAAGCCAAATGCTTATTCTTATTATGTGTTTCCAGGAGGAGTAGAAAATATCCATGGAGTAACTGAAATACTTGCTGGAACAAGATACACAATGGTTTCTTTTTGGGACTACGAAGAAATAGAATATAGTCAAGAAACCATTGATAAATGGAAAGAAGAAGAAAAAGAAATTAGAAGATTACAGTCTATTCAAAAAGAAGAGTGGACAAAAGGAAATAAATACGCATAGGGCATAACCCTAAAGTATAAGAAAAGGTAGAGAGTTTTGCTTTTTCAAAAACTCTGCTATACTTAACACTATTCCGTTTTAGAAAGGACGAAACACATGTCAGATTTTTTTAGTTTTAAACTTCCAGAGGACTTCGTAGAAAAGTACAAAGCACAAGAGAGCCCGTTTGGTTTTAAAGATGCAGCAGAAAACTCACTTGGAGAAATTACTTTTATTCGTACATACTCCCGCATGAAGGAAGATGGGACTAAAGAACGCTGGCATGAAGTTTGTCGTCGAGTAATCGAGGGTATGTATTCAGTACAGAAGAATCATGCTAAAGAAAACCGTTTGCCTTGGAATGACTACAAGGCTCAGAAGTCAGCACAAGAAGCATTCCAAAGAATGTTTGAATTAAAGTGGACACCTCCAGGTCGCGGTATGTGGGCATTTGGAACCCCTATGACTATGGAGAAGAAGAACTCGGCAGCACTACAAAACTGTGCGATGGTATCTACAAAGGACCTTGATAAGAATGATCCAGGAGCATTGTTTGCTTGGGTTATGGATGCATTGATGCTTGGCATTGGTGTAGGGTTTGATACAGTGGGACAGGATAAGAATTTTTCAATCTATACCCCAACAGAACCAGAACAGGTGTTCGAAATCCCAGACACTCGTGAAGGCTGGGTAGAGTCTGTAAGACTTCTAATCAACTCCTATCTCAGAGCCAACCAGAGTATTCAGAAGTTTAACTACGACTTGATCAGACCTCTTGGAGCACCCATTAAGGGCTTTGGAGGCGTTGCTTCAGGGCCTGCACCTCTTATCAAGTTGCACGACCAGATAGACCGTGTAATCGGCTCCAGAGGCGGAGAAACACTAGATTCTCGTGCTATCGTAGACCTGGTAAACCTTATTGGTACCTGTGTAGTGTCTGGCAATGTTCGCAGATCAGCAACCCTTGCTTTGGGTACTGCAGGAGATGATACATTCATGAATCTAAAGAATTCAGAGATTTTCCCAGAACGTAACTCATTTGATCCAGAAAATCCAGGATGGGCTTGGATGTCTAATAATTCTATTTCAGCAGAGGTAGGAACAAAGTACGAAGACTATGTAGATTTAATTACAGAAAACGGAGAACCAGGTTTTATCTGGCTTGATGTTGCTCGTAATTATGGACGACTAAAGGATGCGCCAGACGGTAAGGATTATCGTGTGATGGGATTTAACCCATGTGCGGAGCAGCCATTGGAATCATACGAACTATGTACACTTGTAGAAGTGCACTTGAATCGTCATGAATCTAAGGAGGACTTCCTGCGTACCCTGAAGTTTGCATACCTTTATGGAAAGACTGTAACACTTGTTCCAACACACTGGCCACAAACAAACGGTATCATGCAACGCAACCGTCGTATTGGTACATCACTTACTGGCATTGCATCATTTGCAGATCAAAAAGGCTTGCCAACCGTTCGTGAATGGATGGATGAAGGATACAACAAGATCCGTCACTATGATCACCAGTATTCTGAATGGCTATGTGTTCGTGAATCAATTCGTGTAACTACAGTTAAGCCATCAGGATCAGTTTCAATTCTTTCTGGTGCAACTCCTGGAGTTCACTGGGGACCTGGAGGAAACTTCTTCCTTCGTGCAGTTAGATTTGGAAATACAGATCCAATGATACACCTATTCAAAGCAGCGGGGTACACAATTGAAGATGACGTAGTATCAGCAAACACATCAGTAGTTTACTTCCCAATCAAGTCAGGTCATCCACGATCTGAAAAGGATGTAACATTGTTTGAAAAGATTGCTCTTGCTGCAACTGCTCAAAAGTATTGGTCCGATAATGGTGTTTCCGTAACGCTATCCTTTGATAAGGAAACAGAATCAAAGCATGTTGTTCCAGCACTTCATATGTACGAGGGACAACTAAAGGCAGTCTCATTCCTACCAATGGGAAATACTGTTTATCCACAACAGCCATACACTCAGATCACTGAAGAAGAATATGAGTCATATATTGGTAAGTTGAAGCATATTGATTTTGCTGCAATTTATGATGGAGCAGAAAACCTTGAGGCACAGGGCGAAATGTACTGCACCACAGATTATTGTGAAATTAAAATAAACAAGTAGTCTTCTGTGGTAAAATAGACTTATAATGTCTACTCCATCAAACCTGTACGCAGAAAAAATATATGCAGAGCATCCAATGGCCTTTTGGTCATTAGACGATAAAGCAGACTATATTAGTTTAATTACTGAAAGCCAGAGATGTGTAGGAAATCCAGAGTACTGGGATATATCTGATGAGGCATCTGCAGAAGTTTTTGCTAGTAGTTCTATTGCTTCGGGCACACCTTTTCCAGAAAGTTTTGTAACAAAACTAATAGGAAGTTTAGGTCAGAATGATTTTGGTCAAGTAGTTTGCATAAGCAAAGATATAGAAAACTTTAGTTCTCTAAACAAAGAACTATCAACTTTTTCAATAGGTGCCTTTATTAATTCTTTAAGCGTATATTCTTACAGTTTTGAGATAGGTTATGAATATGACGATACAACAAGCGGTAGCACAATCCAAAGATTAAAAACATATGTTTCATCAGTTCAAGACAGGTGGATATTTGTTTCAGAAACATTTGACACTCCAGATGAAAATACAAGTTTTAGAATTGTTATTAAAATTAATTACATAGACCAGGGAAGCAATGCAGATGACTACGAATTTTTAATTAATGGTGTCACCGCTGGTCAGTGGTCAGAAGAATTTAACTCGTCTTCGCTTGGAGTCGATGGATATTTTGTTCCAAACAATATAGCAATAGAACCCACTTACGGAATTAACGCCAATGCTTATGGACTACAAGACAAAAAAGGATATTATCTTATGTCAAATAAAAGTCTTATGGCAAAAAATACTGGAATCCCTTTAGTGTATGGTGCTTCGAACCTTACAAAACTTTTACCAAATTCAAACTCTTATGGAATGGTACATGAGGTTCGTAGAGATCCTGACGCCTACCTATTTGCTGGTACATCTAATCCAATAGTTACAGTTACCCGTGGATCAACTTATACTTTTAGCATGAAGACTCCTGGATACCCACTTGCGATACAAACAGTATCTGGAGAGTACAACTCTGCTAGTGAATATAATAATGGAATAAATAATTCTGGAGCAGATGTTGGAGATATTACTTGGGTTGTTCAGGAAGACTCTCCAGACAACCTTTATTATGTTTGCAAAAATAATCCAGAGATGAGCGGAATAATAAATGTTGTAGATCCAGCCCCGAAACCTTCACTGATTATTCCAGGGCAAGGGTTTTTGGGTGCTGACGGACAATACAAACAATACACTTTAGAGGCTTGGGTAAGAATTAACTCAGACTCACAAACATTGAAAAGAATTATTGGGCCAATAGGATCAGATGATGGAGTTTATGTTGAAGGCCCATTCTTGATTTTAAAAATAGGATCAAACTTTGGTTCCTATTATGTTGGAGAATGGTATCGCCCCATGCTTATGCATATTCGAGTTGGAGAAAATAATTCTTCTTTGCTTATTAATGGAGAAGAAGTAATATCATTAAGGTATTTAACCGAAGAGTTGAACTTGCCGACCACAATGGATTCCAATAGAAAAAATCAAGATTGGATTGGTTTTTATGCATACGAAGATGTATCCCCAATAGAAATTGACTGTGTTGCATTGTATACTTATAATGTTCCTTTGGTCTTGGCTAAGAAAAGATTTGTTTATGGACAGGGAGTTGAGTTTCCAGAGGGAATTAATCAAGCCTATAGTGGTTCATCTATTTATATAGATTATCCATTTGCAGAGTATGCAAATAATTATTCATACCCCAACATAGGAAACTGGTCTCAAGGAATAGTTGATAATTTAAAAACAGATAGTGGGCTTTTATCTACTCCAGATTATAAGTTGCCAGACATTGTTCTGTCAGGGTTTTCTGTAGAAAATCTTTCTTCTAGTTTTTATCCACAAGACGAAGATGGTTTATCTTTTTCTTTTGGAGAACTTCAAGGATCATATATGTATTTTGACAACTTAAACTTTTTAAAAGAAAAGGTTAAGTCTTTTTATGGGTCTTTTAAATTTACCTCTGTTCCAGAAACAAAGCAGGTATTGTTCAGGGCTGAGTCAAAAACATCAACAAACTATTTTGAAATATCTTGTACAGGAACATCAATAGTTTATACCTTAAACTATAATCAAATAGAAGAGGTTCTGCTAACCTTATCTCCTGTAGCGCTTGAAGAAATATTCTCTGTAGGTGTAGATGTAGAAACTATCTCTAAGTATTTTGGAGGAAATGTTGCATCTTTCTTTGGTAACTTTAGCAGTCTTGGCTTTTATATTGCAGGAAGTTCAAATCCATCAGAAACATTTTCTGGTAAAGCATACAGGGTGGGTTTTTGTACTTCTAGAAATCACAGATACATTAAAGATTTTTTTAATGAAAAGGGTATTGTTATAGAAAATGATAGCGTGTTCTTGGAGTATATTCAAACTCCAGACGTAGAGTACAACTCTACAGAAGATTACTTTGGTAATAATCCTGCAGAGTGGGATTCAATTGTCGATTCAGGAATGTTAACTGATGTGTCCGCAAATACCCTTCAATCACACACAGCAAGTTATACCCTGTCTCCAATAATTAATTTTGGATCTTACTCCCTAGACATTGATGTCCAAGGATATTGGGAGGACTATGTCCCACTTACTTATTTTGCTAAGTATATAACCGATAGTAAAAATAAACCGTACTATGACTTAGATTTTATTCAGTTTAACATAAACTATCCAGCACCATCTGTTTTTATAGAAGAAGAGCAGTTTGGGTCTTGGACATATGAAGAACTATATGATGAATACAGCGTTCCAGTGCAAAGAGACTATGCTTCATTAGACAATCAACTTTTTAACGGATATCTAGATTATACAGACCTAAGAGATAGAGCCTTTAGAAACTATAAGTATGACACATCAAACTCTTTAGTAAAATCTTACATTACATTTCAATATATCAAGAATGGTGCAAACCTTTCGTCAGAAAATTTTATAAATATTCAAAAACCGTCTAATGATTCTTTTGTTATTCCAGGTGAAGACTGGAGAACAACAAAGTATGAGGTTGTAGATAACATGGTTATATATACTCCAAAAGATGTCAGCAATCTAGATATTGCAATAGTTACACATCTTGAGTTTAATGTAAAGGGTATACTAAAGAACAAGGTTGCTCTTAGAACGCTAGAGTATTGCTCTCAAGCATTTAACAATACATCTACAAATCCTGTTGGTACCAGGTTTGGTCATAATCTTTATCCTTATAAAAAATCTGGATTCTACTACGACTACAAGTCTGAAAATCCTTTTACAATTTATAAAGGAACTTCTCCGTATTTATATTTAACAAGATATAGCGGTATAGGAATAAAGGGAGTAATAGATCCAAAGGTTAACAGAGGACTATCTGTTTCAATTAATAAAGAAAAATCAGACAACTTTAAAGTTATGGCTATGCAAATGGCAGTTAGATATGACAAAGACTCTTTCCCATATGGATCTGTAGAGGTGTTCGAAATTAAGTCAAAAGACAGACATATAAAGTTTTACATGTCAGCAATTCATCCAACTGGTCAAAGAGCAAAAATCTACGCAGTAGATGTAAATACTGGAAGAATAGAAAACAAGGTCAGGTTTTATCTTAATGGCAGTCCAGTTAAAGACCCAGTTTTAACAGTCAAAGAGTGGGCCTTTTTGGGAATATCTTTTTCAAAAGTTTTAGATTTCAAGAATAGGGTTGGAACTATTAATTTAAATGGTCCACTCACATTTAACACAATCTCCTACTATGAATCAACCAACCTTCAAGATGTTCAAGAGACAGAGTTTAGAAAGTGGTTTGGTGTAAAGTATATTGCCCCAGAAAATATAGAGTGGAATTACTGGCTAACAGGCGGTTCTGACTGGGACGGAGTTGCAGTACTATCTAAAACTAATTATTATGGGGTTGATCCTTCAACAATTTATAAGAGTTATACTGGAACAAATAAGATTATTATAGATAGTGAGGCCTCTTTGGTCATTAATAATGAAAGATCTCTAACAGACTATGAGTATAGGCTCTATTCTGGTATAAAGTCGAAGACAATAACCGTTACTGCTATCTAATATGGTATACTTTAGTATATGAATATGGAAAATCCACGTAAAAAGAAAAAGGCATTGCCTAAAATGAAGGGGCAAGTGGGTGAGTCCCGTGCAAAAATTATTGAAAAGCACTACGACTGGGGCCTTTATGTATACAAAAAAGCAAATGGCAAGTGGTTTACTGATGGAAATGGTTCTGTATTAAACATTGAGTCTATGAAGGGTGATATTCTGCAGATATCAAAACTCAAAGATGCTGCTAAATATTACGGGGATGAAGGAGATGGCGAGTGCATCTTCGTGCCAGGACTAACAAGAATCTCAGAAGAAGAATACTCTGAGCAGAAACAAAGACTTTCAGAAGGCCTGATTCCTTCTATGAATGACCTTGGAGCAGTACAAGCAGCCAAGGATACTATTGCAAAATATGGAAGTGATGACTAATGAGTGAAGACAAAGAATTTTTTATTAGAGCAAAGACAGATACCCCACTTCCAGAGGATGATACTTTTACAAAGCAGGATCCATTTAATCAGTCTTGGGATGTAATAAAAGATTTGCAGGGACTTGACAGTAACTTTAAAAGAAGAACTTCTCGAATCATTAAAGGAGAAGCAACTCAGGCATACATGGACAGTTCAAGAGCAGACAGCGTTGGAATCAATGGAGCAAGATCTAAAGAGATAAACTCAGGAACTGTATTTAGAAATGCTTATGGTTTGTTTGATGTTATTACCCCACCATGGAACTTGTATGAACTTGCAAGTTTCTACGATACATCATTTGCTAACCATGCTGCAATTGATGCTAAAGTAGAGAACATTGTTGGACTTGGGTATGAGTTTAAAATTTCAAAAAGAACTATGCTTAAGTTAGAGGCATCTGAACCAAAGACTTCAGAAAATGCAAGAAAAAGAATTGAAAGAGCAAAGATTGAAATGACTGATTGGCTTGAGTCACTAAACGACGAAGACTCATTTACAACAACCATGGAAAAGGTCTTTACTGATCTTCAGTCAACTGGTAACGCTTACCTTGAAATTGGCAGAACCACTCGTGGAGATATTGGATATGTTGGTCATATCCCATCTACAACAATGCGTGTTCGTAGACTTCGTGATGGTTTTGTTCAGGTTATTGCAAACAAGGTTGTTTATTTCCGTAACTTTGGTGCAACGAATCCCAACCCGCTTGGAACAGATCCAAGACCAAACGAAATCATTCATTTTAAAGAATACTCACCTCTAAATACTTTTTATGGAGTTCCAGACATCATGTCTGCAATTGGATCATTGCACGGAGATCAACTTGCGTCACAGTACAACATTGATTATTTCCAAAACAAAGCAACTCCAAGATATGTTGTAACTCTCAAGGGTGCAAAGTTATCTGCCGAAGCAGAGGACAAGATGTTTAGATTTTTGCAGACAGGGCTTAAGGGTCAAAATCACAGAACTCTTTATATCCCACTGCCAGGAGACTCTGATACCAACAAGGTAGAGTTTAAGATGGACCCTGTAGAAAATGGCGTTCAGGAAGCATCATTTAGAGAATATAGAAAGCAGAATAGAGACGACATTCTTGTTGCTCACCAAGTTCCTCTTTCTAAGATTGGTGGATCTGACTCTTCAGCAATTGCTGCTGCGCTCTCACAAGACCGCACATTTAAAGAGCAGGTTGCAAGACCAGCACAGAGAAACCTTGAAAAGATGATCAATAAGATCATAAAAGAAAAAACAGATATTCTTGAGTTTAAGTTTAATGAACTTACACTTACAGATGAAATTGCTCAATCACAGATTATCGAAAGACTTGTAAAGACTCAGGTAATGCTTCCAAATGAAGGTCGAGAACTTCTTGGTCTTCCGCAGATAGAAGGTGGCAACGAGCCTTTTGATCCAAAGCCAGAACAAGCAGCAAACGATAATGCGGACAGAGCAAGGGATACTGAAAGAACTAACAACCAGTCTGATGGACCAGCCACAGTAAGTGGAAGAAATCCAAAAGGTGAAGGTCGTAAAGTTGATGATGTGCCCGAAATGTCCAAATAGTGATACTTTAGCAAAAAAGGGTATATAATATAATAACCATGATTATCTCTAAAGCCAATTGGAATACAGATGGAGACAACCTCCGCCTATCTATGCCACTTACTAAGGTGGATAAAGAGCGTCGAATCGTTTCAGGATTTGCATCTCTAGACAATATTGATAAGCAAGATGATATTGTAACAGCAGAAGCATCAATGGATGCATTTGCAAAATTCCGTGGGAACATTAGAGAAATGCACCAGCCATTAGCAGTAGGCAAGATGGTAGACTTTAAAGCAGAAAAGTATTTCGATCCAGAATCAAAGAAGTTTTATAACGGAGTATTCGTATCCGCATATGTTTCAAAAGGTGCACAAGATACTTGGGAAAAAGTTCTAGACGGAACACTTGCTGGTTTTTCTATTGGCGGAAGAATGAACAAGTGGGATGATGCTTATGACGAGAAGTCAGATAAGTCAATCCGTGTTATTAAGCAGTATGATTTAGTTGAGTTGAGTCTTGTAGATTCCCCAGCAAATCAATTTGCAAACATCGTATCTGTTGAAAAGGTAGATGGCGTAGATGTAATTAAGGCTGATGAAACAGTTTTAGAAAATGTATTTTATGATAAGGAAAATGGAATAGTCCTTGCATCTGAAAATGAATCAGAGTTAAGCCCAATAACTGGTGAGCAAATGGAAAACATAGGTTTCGTTGAAAAAACGGATAACGAAAAACTAAATATGATAAAATTCTTAGTCGATAGTGCTAAAGGCATTAATACTTCTAAGATTAACAAGGAGGAAAACCTTATGGCAAAATCAACAAAAAACACAGTTGAAGAGATCGTTGAGAAATCTGATATTGCAGTTGAAGTAACAGAGGTCGCTCCAGAGGCAGATGCGAAAGCAGATGTAGTAGAGACTCCAGCAGAAGAAGTTTCAACAGAGAAGGCTGCGAAAGCACCATCTTCTGGCGAAGAAGATGCTGAAGAAGATGCTGCGGAAACTCCAGCAGATGAAGAGGCAGAGGCTAAGAAGCCAATGGCTCCTAAGTCAGATGAAGTAGTTGTAGAAGCACCAGTTGCAGAAACAGTTACAGAAACAACTGATGGTCTTGAAAAAGCCTTTAGCGATCTAGTAGAAGTTGTCAAATCATTACAAACAGAGGTAGAACTTTTGAAGTCTACCAAGGTTGATATTGAAGTGGCACAAACATCATTTGAAGCAGTTGCAAAAGATATTGCATCAGCAACAAGTGTATTTAATGAATTTGGTAAGCGTGTGGAACTTGTAGAGCAAGACACTGCTTTCCGAAAGTCTGGCGATCTCGGCGAGATAGTACAGAATCAGCCTGAAACGGTTGAAAAATCCCTATGGGGCGGTAGTTTCCTCAAAACAGCCGACTTATTCAATTAAAAAACAAATAAGTAAAAAATCACAGGAGGTGACAATATGTCGGAACAAAATATAGAAAAGAACCAGCCTGGAACATCAGGTAATCTTGGTGGAACAGCACCAGGACTGTATCAGGGACAAGGTGCATTCGCATCAGGCTCAGACGCAGGTTCAAACGTACCAGGTAATTACACCGATGGTGGCGTGTTAGGAAATATCCCAACAGCACTATCAGGCGTTACATCTGGACCAAATGCAGTTAACCCTTCAGGTGAGGCTGGATCAGGTATCCTACGCCCAGAGCAAGCACGTCGTTTTATTGACTACGTGTGGGATGCAACCATTCTCGCCCAAGATGGCCGTCGCGTTACAATGAGAGCCAACACAATGGAACTCGAAAAGGTAAACGTCGGAGAGCGTGTAATTCGTGCAGCAGCGCAAGCAGTTGGCGACTACACAAACGCAGGTGCAACATTCTCAAAGGTTGAATTGACTACAAAGAAGATTCGTCTTGACTGGGAAGTATCTGCAGAAGCACTAGAAGATAATATCGAAGGAGCAGCACTAGAAGATCACATTGTCCGTTTGATGACAAATGCTTTTGGTAACGATATCGAAGACCTTGCTATTAATGGTACAGGTTCAGGTAGCGATGCATTCCTTGGAATTATGAACGGTTTCGTAAACCGTGTTAAGACTGATGGAGATGCACATGAGTCTGTTGTAACAGTCGCTAATAACGCCTGGACACCAGAAGTTATGCAGAACATCATTCTAGCAATGCCACGTAAGTATCGTGCAATCAAGAACAATCTAAAGTTCTATGCTGGTACAGATGTATTCCAGGGAATCGTTAAGAATAACGGTACTTTGGCAGACGCAGTTGCTGAAGCATTTGCTTCACGTGCTGGTGGTACTCCAGGAAATCGTCAAGCATACCTTGATGGTGGAGCACAGACATTCGGTGGAGCACGTACAACACGTGTTCTCGGAGTAGACGTACAAGAAGTTCCTTACTACCCTGCAGGATATGTCGACTTGACATTCCCACAGAACCGTGTATGGGGATTCCAGCGTGACATCACTGTAAACCGTGAATACAAGCCAAAGAAGGATACTGTAGAATACACAGTCTTCGTTCGCTTCGGTCTTCAGTGGGAAGAGCAAGATGCAATCGCATTCGCTGACGCTGCATCAGATGCATAATCTGTAAACAGTACAATTTAGGGGGAGTAGGAGTTAGTTCTCCTGCTCCCCTTATTACTTATAATGATATAATACTAACAAGGAGGAATTATGGAAAACATTAATGAAAATCCAATTGTAGAAGAAACAACATACGAATCACCAGTTTTTGAAGCACCCGTTGTAGAAGAACCTGTTGTAGAAGCCCCAGTGGTTGAGCATGTAGAAGAAACTCCAATTGTAGAAGAGGCTGCTCAAGAAGTAGTTGAAGCACCTGCATACCAGGCACCTGAAGAAGTTCAGGCACTTGGATCAGTAGCAGCAGGAGTCATTGGAGCAACAACAGCACCAAAGGCAACTGAAAGAAAGAAGAGCGCAAAGGTTGCAGAGCCTAAAGAAACTGTAGCACTTTACTCAACAAAGAATGTAACATGGTCAGAGGTGGGTAAGGTCTATCGTGGCTATAACATTGTTAGCAAGGATGCTGCTGAAAAGTGGCTTACTCGTTCACACATTCGCATAGCAACCCCAGAAGAAGTTGCCAAGGAATTCGGTAAGTAATTCATGGAGATATTGAGAGTTCCGCCATACGATGACATTGTTGTAAATTTTGTTGTACCTTCAGGGTACGAAGATGCAGATATTTACGCAAGGGTAACAGATATGGCGGACCTTTCAGTACAAACTTTAGATTTTAATGGTTGGTCAACAGGTGATAACATAAACATATATCTTCCTGGAAGGTATGATAATAACTACAGAGTAGAGATTTTTACAATTGGCGAGGGTGAAGAATTAATTCACGAAGAGTACTACGAACTAGTTCGACCATATGTAGATCCAAACACATTAGGAACAACTGCATCAGAGATTGCAGAATATAAAATTTTAGAATTAGTAGCAAGATCCATGATAGACACATTTGTGCCAGAAGGATTTTATAACAAAAAGATAACAATAGTTGGAACTGGTAACGGATCAGATTACTTTTCTTTATGGGAAAAGGTTTACAGAATATTTAAGGTTTATGAGAACAATGTTTTAGTTTATGATAGATCAAATCCAGACTTAGGTGACTATCAATATGCAATAACACCAGATAAGACTGCTATACAAAGAGTTCGTGCAGATGTGCTTGAGTTAAATAGGTATGAGTCAACAGCACAAAATCTACCAGTAGCAAGTGGAGACCTTGGCTACTATGGATACGAAGGAATATCTTTCCCGTCAGGATATGACTACACATTTGTTGTAGACCATGGATATTTGAATGTTCCTGACGATGTTGTGCATGCAGCCAAGTTATTAATTGAAGATCTTAAGTGTGGAAAGTTAGATTATTACAAGAGATACATAACAGCATATAATACAGATCAGTTTAGAATTCAGTTTGATAAGGCAATGCTTGGCGGTACTGGTAACTTCTTAGTTGATAAGATACTTGACAAATATGTTAAGACCATTGTCAAGCCAGGGATAATTTAATGATATGCGAAGAGCCAGACTTTATATTCCCAATGCTTGCAGATGTCTATCATCCAATAGTTGAGCAGGGAGTTTACGGTAACGTAGAAAAGACATGGATTCTAGATAGAACAATTGCCTGTTCTTTCGCACCAGCAGGCGGAGCATTTAAAGAAGAAGTAACTCCCAATGTAAATATAACACAAGATAAAATTCTTATTGGCAGAGCAAAGACAGACATAAGAATGTCAAGCCTTGAAGCAAAAAACTCAATTACAAATGTTATAGTTACAAACCTTAGAGACAAAAACTGTAACGAAATACACTTAGAAACATCTGGTCCCCGTGCAGGCAAGTCTACTATCTTTGAGATTGCAACACAAGATCCTTTCGTAGGTCCATTCGGTTCAACAGAGTATTACAAGTTAATCATAAGAAGGTCTGAGAATCAGGCGGTAGATGTATGATTAAAGTAAAGTTTAACAATAGACAGTTTAATAAAGATATGAAAAACATTATTGATTACTCAACTGGTTTTGCCGAAGGGATACAAAAAGGTAAAAAAGATTTTCTTAATAATCTAGGTGCTGACGTATCAGAAATAGCCTCACAGTTCATTGATACAAATGCTAGAGTGTCTCCAGATACCCTGCATCACGTATACGAGTGGTATAAAAACGGTAGCCCAGAAGCAAGACTATTTGACATACAGTATACAGTTAGCAACATAGGGCTTTCTTTTATATCACAGTTTAAACAATCTAACTCAGTTAAAGAAGGGTCTAATGAACCTTTTCGTGATAAGGCTATAATCATGGAAACTGGTACTTCTGTCGTAATAAGGCCACGTAATGCAGAGGCTTTAAGGTTTGAAGTTGATGGACAAATAGTTTATACAAAGAACCCAGTTGTTGTTCAGAATCCAGGTGGAAACACTCAGGGAGAGTTTGAAAAAGCATTTGATATGTTCTTTAGTAGATATTTTACTCAAGCATTTTTAAATAGTGGGAATCTTAAACAGTACTTTGAGAACCCATCAGTATACAAGAAAAACTTAGGAAAGGGCAAGCGTGGCGGAAGATCAACTGGTATTTCTACAGGGTATCGTTGGGTCGCTAATGCTTCGGTGGCATCATAATGACAGAGCCTTTATCAACTTTAAATACACCAGTTTTATGGATTAATAAATACCTTCAAGAAAAGATTGAAGAATTTGCATCTAATGGGGATCCAATAGCATTTTTCCCAACGTCCCCGTCAACAATAGATCAGTTGACACAAAGTTTTCCAGATGGGGGAGGAGCCTTTTGTGTATATGACAGAATGTTTAGAATGCGTAGAGGACCCTTTCCTCATATCAAATGTGAGCAAATATTGTATTATTTTTATGCACAGGGTAGTGCCCCAACAGTACAAATGCTTAAGATACAGGAGTCAGTTCTTAGATTGATGGACCGTGGAGATGAAACTGCTGAAGACATAAATGCCTGGGCCAGGGATAAGACTTTTGACGGTATGACATGCAAGTTCTATTTTCACAACTTTAAGATTTACCAACTAGAAGAAGCAAGAGACATAGTCGATTTTGGAACAGCCCGAACATATGCGGGTAACAAAATAATTATTGACTACGACTATCATCAAAGACAAGATATTATAGACTCAGTAAACGCTTAAAAAAGGGCTGTATAATTAACTTGAGGAAACAAGCCCTTTTAATCCAAAAGAAAAAAAAGAGGTGAAAAATATGGCATATACACGTGGTAGCAGCAACAATATTATTGTTGGAGCAGCAGCCCTCTTCACACATGAAGACGGCGTACTAACAGAAGCAGCCCTTCCAGGTTACGTAGCAGGAGACTCTTTCAAGGATACCCTTGAAGCAGATGCTGATTTCCGTAACATTGGTTACACAATGAATGGTTTGGAAATTCAATTCCAGCCAGACTTTGGTGAGGTTGCAGTAGATCAGGTTCTTGACGTTGCTAAGTTGTTCAAGCAAGGCATGCAGGTAAACCTAAATACTACATTCGCAGAATCAACACTAGAGAATCTTCTATTTGCATTAGCAGGTAAGGATTCAGATCTAGGTGCAGTATCAGGAACAGGACTAGGTGCAGGCTCTGCATCACTTAACCTTTCAGCAGGAGACATTGGCGAATGCCCAGTCGAACGTGGTTTGGTTGCAGTTGGTCCAGGAACTGGAGATTGCGAAGCAGGATCTTCAATCGAAAGAATCTATGTAGCATACCGTGCACTTTCAATCGAAAGCGTATCAGTATCTGCAAAGAGAGACGAAGCGACAATGTTCGAAGTATCATTCCGTCTTCTTCCAAACGATAACGCATCATACGGTAAGATCGTAGATCGCACTATCCCAGCAGGCGCATAATACAACTTAATATATACAGTTTAGCCCAGGCCCTAAAAAGTCTGGGCTTTTCTGTTATACTATATATATGGCAACAACTGTATATAATACAAAAAATATTGTTCTACAAGACGGGGTAGAGATAGAACTGTCTCCATTAAAAATAAAATATCTTAGACAACTAATGGATAACTTTGATGAGGTTAGAAATGCACAAGGAGATCTTGAGGCAATCGTAGCCCTATCAAAGTGTGCAAGAATTTGTATGAAGCAATTTAGACCAGAGATTACTCAAACACAAGAGATGCTAGAAGAATATGTTAACTTACAGGACATCTATGACATTCTAGACATAACTGCTGGTATTAAGATTAATGATAAATCAGAAGAGCCAGTAAAAAAACAAGCAGTTGATAGTGGTTCATCTTGGGAAGAACTTGACCTTGCAAAGTTAGAGTCTGAAGTATTTTTGCTGGGGATTTGGAAAGACTACGAAGAACTAGAAACATCACTATCCATGCCAGAGTTAATGATAACCCTATCTATTAGCAGAGAGTTAAACTACGATGAAAAGAAATTCCTTGCAGCGATGCAGGGTGTAGACCTAGACAAAAATGCTGAAAAATCCAATGCCTGGGAAGAAATGAAAGCCAGAGTGTTTAGTGGTGGTCAAGCATCTAACTCAAAAGACATTGTTGCACTGCAAGGATATAACGCAACAAGGGCTGGATTTGGAATTGGAATGGGCTTAGACTACGAAAAAGTAGACTAAAAACACGCCTGTTTATGGTATAATTAAACAACTACAATGGAGGAAATCATGGTTAAAGAAGTAGAAAACAAGAATCAACTGTCCCTTATAGACGGAACAAAGTTTGAGATTAAGCCACTAAAGATATCTCTACTTAAGCCTTTTATGGAGAACTTTGCTAAACTGCAAGAAGTTGCAGATGATAATAGCAAGTCAATGGATGTTCTTATTGATTGCGTACAAATTGCATTTAAACAATACTTGCCTGCAATTGCAGACAACAGAGAGGCGATTGAGGAAAATCTAGATCTTCCTACAGTCTACAAGATCATTGATGCTGCTTCAGGAATGCAACTTTCTGATGCAACAGGTCTTCTAAACTCAATCAAGTAAAGAGGTGTGCTGATTGGCTGACGTAAATGCAAATATTGGTATTAATTTTGATACCAGTCAAGCCTTAGCACAATTACGTCAGTTACAGGCTGGTCTCAGCCGTTTTAATCAAACCCTAACTCAGGGTAATGTTGCAGCAATGAATGCACAAAAGGCTCTTAACAGCCAGTTGATGCAGGCCATTAATGCAACTGGAAAATTTGTTGCAACTCAGAAAGATGTAGCCACAAGCACATCTTCTTTTACGCAGGCACTTGAAAAAAATCAATTGTCGATGCGACAATACTTTAGATACACCGCTGCTGCAGCAACTCAAAATACAAAAGTATTTAAGGGTATGTTTGCACAAGAGCGTGAGACTTTAACACGTGCTAGTAAAGATAGAGTAAAACTCCTACAGTCTCAGTATATCCAGATGCAGGCTGCAAATGGAAATATGATCAAGGTTCTTCAGGTTATTCCAAAGCACCTAAAGATGGTCAATGGACAGTATGCAGATTATGCAACACGAATGCAAATGGCTGCACAAAGACAGCAATTTTTAAATAAACTATTAAGTCAAGGCTCAACCCAACTCCTGAATTTTGGTAAGAATACTCAGTGGGCAGGTCGCCAGTTAATGGTTGGTTTAACTATTCCTCTTACGATTCTAGGATCAACTGCAGCAAAAACATTTATGGAAATGGAGCAGGCAGTAACCAAGTTCTCCAGAGTATATGGAGATATGACAACTGGAAATGATGCGACAAACAGAGCAATTGCAGACATTCAACTACTTGCAAAAGAATTTACAAAGTATGGCATTGCAGTAAAAGATACTGTAGAGATGGCTGCAACAGCAGCAGCAATGGGTTTAACTGGAGGGGCTTTAAATGCACAAGTAATTCAAGCAACTAGGCTTGCAGTACTTGGACAGGTAGAACAGCAGCAAGCGCTAGAGACAACAATCTCTCTTACAAATGCTTTTGGAATTGCTTCTGAAGATCTAGCAAAAAAGATTAACTTTCTTAACGCAGTAGAAAACCAGACTGTTCTTTCTATTGAAGACTTAACAATAGCAGTTCCAAAGGCTGGTCCAGTTATTAGGCAACTTGGAGGATCTGTAGAAGACCTAGCATTCTTTATGACTGCAATGAAGGAAGGTGGAATTAACGCATCAGAAGGTGCTAACGCACTTAAGTCTGGTCTTGCTTCTATGATTAACCCTTCTAAGAAGGCTAGTGAATTTCTTGCTGAACTTGGAATTAATATTACAGGAATTGTTAACGCAAATGCTGGAGACTTAAAGGGAACTGTTATAGGATTTGCTAGAGCCTTAGATACACTAGATCCCCTTAACCGTGCCCGTGCAATTGAGCAAATGTTTGGTAAGTTCCAGTTTGCACGTCTTTCAACACTATTCCAAAATATAACAAAAGATGGAAGTCAGGCTTCTAGAGCACTTGGACTTGCTGGTGCATCAGTTGAAGAGTTAGCAATCTTGTCTGAACGAGAACTTGGCAAGGTTGAAGATATGACTGGTGCTAAGTTTAAGAAGTCTATGGAAAATCTTAAACTTCAGTTAATCCCAATAGGTAAAGCATTTTTGCAAGCAGTAACTCCTATAGTTAATTTTGTTGGAAGAATTCTAGAAAAGTTTAATACTTTAAGTGATGGAACTAAAAAAGTTGTAACAGTTATCATTGGAGTTATTGGCGGTCTTGCACCAGTTGCGTTGATGACTTTTGGTGTTCTGATGAACGCAGTTGCAAATGGAATTAAATTATTTGCAAAACTTCGTGGAGGAATTGCTCAACTTAATGGATCAAACAATGTTCTTGGTGGAGGGTTTGAATATTTAACTAACGAGCAAACTGAAAACGTTGCACAGGCTAATGCTTTACACACATCTCATAGTCAACTAATTTCTACATTTAATGTTGAAGCAGCATCAGTTCAAGCATTAGCAGCAGCATATCAAACTGCAGCATCTCAGGCAAGAGCCCTTGCTCAATCATCTCCAGGATTATTTAACACGGTACCAGGACCAACAGGAGCAGTAGCAGGACTACCAAAGAAGTTTGCAAGAGGTGGAGTTGTTCCAGGTACAGGAAATAAAGATACTGTGCCAGCAATGCTTACTCCAGGAGAAGTTGTTCTATCAAAAGATATGGTCAAAAATAATCCAGAACTTATTGCTGGAATTATGAATGGCAGTGTTAAAAAGTATTCACAATCAACAAACGTAGAGGGTGGTGGATTTTCTGCAGAGGGTCTAGCAATACGAGCAGCACAGATGAAGGAAGTTTACCTTGGCACTGGTAGCGAAGGGTTTGACAAGAGAGTCAAAGGACTTATAGATGGGGCAATTTCTGTTGGAGAGGCAGGAGTTAAAAGAATAATTGAGTTTGCTAGAGCATCTGGAGAAGAGATTGTAGCGTCACAAACAGAGGCTATGAATCGTTGGCGAAGCGCAATGCTTGATGAAGCAGATGCAGCCCTTGCTGCTGTACCAGATAGATCTGCTTCAAAGGATGAAATAAAAGAGTTTTTAAAGACTAGAGCGCTTGGCTCATCAAATGCTTTTGATACGCTGGATACTCATGGAGGACAAAACAAAGCAAAAACTTTTGCACATACAGAACTATCAACGCCAGTTTCTTATGAAGAAGCATTGCGTGTGTCTAGCCAAAGTAAAAGAGTTTCTGACAGAATTAAGTTAATACAAGGGGGGGCAGACTGGGCCAATAATCTTCCAGATAGCGATCCAAGAAAACCTAAAACTCCAATTACACCAGAGTTTAGAGCAGTTTCTGCTGCAGGTTTTGAGGGAATTACACAAGAAACAAATAAAGAACTAGACCTAGGCACAGCAAGTGTTACTAAGTTTGTTGATGAATTTACTAATTTAGATCCAATTGAAAAGTGGGGGACAAGTCTTAGAAATGCTGGACTTGATATTGATGCTCATGCAGAAGATATCAGGCAACTCGATGCAATTTATCAAGAGCACCTAAGAACTTTTGCTGAGAGTAACACCTCTGGTGTAATGAGTGACTCAGACCTAGCAACAATTAGAGAGCAAGCACTAAATGATCCTAGGTCAAATCCAACTGTAGTCGCAGCAGCAAGAAGATCTTCTAATAATGTTTCAGGAATAAGATCAAGCGGTGTTGGACAAGAGCAAGAAGATATGATTATGGAGGCATACGCAAATGGAGAGATCCCTCTTCCAGAAGGTGTAGACTCTGTACCTGAAAAATTATTTCCAAAATCAGGCTCAGCAATTGGTGGAGAAGCAGGAAGAAAGAAAAGACTTGGAGTATTTGATCAAGAAGTAGAAGATCAGTTAGCCCCACTTGTTGTTGCTACTCCAGAAGCAGAAGCAAATGCTGAAGCAGAAGGTGAAAAGATTGGTAAAGCGGCGACAAGAGGTGTAAAGAAGGGTGCAAAAACAGAATCTCCTTCTACAGATGGAATTGAAGTTGGTAAGGATATTGCAGAAGGGGTTGTCATTGGTTTGCAAGAAGGAGAGGCTTCAGTTGCTTCTCAGGGTGCACAACTTGGTTCTTCTGCTGTACCTAAAAAACCAAGAACTGCAGCAGAAACACAAGCAAGAGTTGATAAGATGGATCTTGACAACAAGGCTTTCTACGATGACCTTGATACTCCAGAATTTCGTGATGAAAGACAAGTTCTTAAGTCTTTAGATAGACAAAGAAGAAAGCGTGGCGCTACGGGAACCGTAGGCAGTGGTCCAGCAACACCACCAGTCCCAGGACCATCTTCTTTAACTGTTGCCTCAACAGCAAGAACTGAAGCAGCAGCAGAAGATTTAGCGGTAAGTACAGAGCAGGCTGCAACAGCGCAAGCACAAGTTGTGCAGCAAATTAATGATGAAAGTAGATCAAGAGTTACTATCAAGGGTAATACTGTTAACATTCAAAAGGCTCGTGAAGAAGCAGACAAGGCTGAAAACGAAGCAGCAATTACAAGAGCACGTGCCCATGCACTTGAAAGTGAGCAGTTAAAGCAAAAGAAGTCTAATTCACCAACCACCATCACTGATGAACAAGTCCTGGCTGCTAAAGAAAAGGCTAATGCTGCAGAACTAGAGTATGCAAGAATAAGACAAGAACTAGCAGAGCAAGGAATCACTGCAGCACAACCAGGAGAGATGCAAGAAGTTGCTATACAGGATCCAGTTAAGACTCCAGCAAAGGTTAAAAAAGCAGAAGATATTATTTCTAACGGAACAGTCGAGCAAGGAGATGGCCTAAGACGAATTGTTGATGGCACAGAGGACACAGCAGATTCAACTCTGCTAGTTGCAGAACAAACAGATGAGATTGCAACAGTAACTGGAGATATTATTCCAGCACAGACAGATAACTTAGATAATGTGATAACAACAGCATCACTAAACGATGCAATTGTAAACACTACTGGAGATATTCACGGATCAACAATAGAAACAGCAATGTCTCAAGAAGAAATAGTTGCACTACAAGAACAAGAACAGGTTTTAAGAGAGCAATTAAATGCAAATCTTAGACGACAAAGTGATGCTGTTTTATCAGGTAGTGACCTTAGCCCAACAGGTAAAAGGAGACTAACCGAGCAGGAAGCACTAGACGAAGCATTTGGAAGAGATCCAGGAACAAATGGACCAGACGACTTAGGTCAAAAGGGGTACACAAGAAATAAAAAGGGAGAAATATTATTTGATCCAGAAACTGGTCAGCCAACAACTATGGATGAAAAACAAATAACTAAAAAGAAACGTGGTATGCGTAAAGAGAAGGTTGGAAAGTTTTCTGGTAAAGCAGCAGGTGCTTTGGGTATGGCAACAATGGTTGCTGGAGCAGTTGGTGCACCACCACAAGTTACAGCAGCATTAGGAACAGCAGCGACAGTTGCACAATTTGCCCCAATGATTGCTGGAATGGGTCCAGTAGGTCTAGCAGTTACTGCAATCGCAGCAGTTGGTGTTGGTCTGATGGCATTGAATAAGAGACTTCAAGCGTCCTATGATGCTCAAGCAAAGTTTGTTCGTGAAACATCTGCATCAACAAAGAAGATGGCAGAAATCGGAGCAATCACTGGTAAAGTTGGTGCTTCTGAAATTATGGCCAAAAAGAGGGCAACTGGAACCACAAGAGACTATATTGTTAGAGAAAGAGCGGGATCTTCATTTGGAGACACCTTTATGCAATCTGATACTGGTAAAGCAATGTCAAAAACTCTTCAGGCAAATATTACAAAGTCTGGAGCAAAAGAAGCAGCAGAAACATTTGCAACTGAGATCGCAGCATATGTTCAAGATGGAGTTTTAACTGCAGAGCAGGCTCAGGACATTGCATATCAAATTGGTGTTAACTTTAAAGATACATCTCTTGGAATTAAAGTTGATGCAAACCTTTCAGCATTAATCGGACCAAATGGAGAAGATCTTGCAAAAGATCCTATGGTTGTCGGAATGAGGCTTGTACAGTCTGCAGAAAGAGGCTCTTTAAATTCAGTTAAAAGTATTGATGAAGCAAAAAGCCATGGTCTATCTGGAGCAACAGAAGCAGCAGATCTTGGTGCAAGAGAGGCCGTTGCTATGCAGATGGCTCAGATGCAAGCAGACGCAGTTGCCAGAAGGTACGATGATGAAATCAGAGCATTAGAAGCACAAGTTGCACAAACTAAAAATAAACAAGAACAGATAAAACTTGAAGATAAACTAACTGCTCTAAAAGAAAAAGCATATGATGCAGAATCTCAGATGAACAACATAGTTGCTAATCAAACAGATATGGCAATGCAAAGATTTACTGAAGAAATTCAGCACCAAAGTGTAGTTTGGGATGCTGTAACACTTGGACTGTATAAACTTTGGGGAGCAGGAAACCAAAGAGAAGCAGCATATACTCGAGCACTTAATGGGGCAATAACTGATAAGTATGCAAATACAGAACAAGCAACTGAAGCAGCAACAGTTTCGGACAGACTTGCAAAGTTTGCTGATGGTAAGACTCTTGGTTTTGGTACAAATAATTATGAAGACGCAGGGTTTGCAGGGGGCAAAGAGGCTCAGCAGTTTGAAGTAAAGATGAAACTATTGATGGCAAATGGAACGCTTACTCCAAACCAAACAACAGCGATGCTTGACTTATTTGAAGGTAACCTTCCAAGACTTGAAACAGTGTTAGATATTGGAACAAGAATGCACGGAGCATCTGCAACAGCAGAAATTATAATGCTATTGACAAACTTCCAAGATAAAGAGTATGCACAAAAAATAGCCTTAGAAGTAACTACACAAGACAATGAGTCATTTAAAAAGTTGTCAGATATTTTTGGACTTGCAGCCCAACTTGATGGTAAAGAAATTAACATGGAAGTTGTTGTTACAGAAGTGGGTGGGGTTGCTGGATTAGAATACTATATTGAAAGACTTGACGAACTTGAAACAAAAATAAAGGGACTTAAAGGTAAGTCTATAACACAAGAAGATGTTGCTCAATTTACAAAAGATACAAATGTAAAGGTAGACGACGGTTTCCTTGACTATATAAATACAGAGTTTAAAGGTGATGGAAAGAAGCAAGCAGATGCAATAAGAGCCTATACCCTTGTATACAAGCAAATTATGTCAATGGACTATGCAAGTGAAGAAGCAAGAGACTACTTTAGATCACAAGCAGGTCAGATGGCAGTTGATAAATTAAATGAACTTAGAAAAGCAGGAAATGCTCCAGCAGATATTGAGACATATATAAAGAACCAAACAGAAATTGAGATTGATGCTTTAATTACAAAAGTAAAGGTCGATCCAACAGCAGTTACAGGTGACAAAGTTGAGACTTATCTAGGAACCAAACCAGTAGTTGATAGCAATACTGGACCTGGCGGTAATAAAGATGGAGGAACAAAGAAAGAAGATCCTCTAGCATTCTTAGAATCTCTTGCTATGCGTATCAAGATGGTTAGAGATCAGGCATTTAACGCAAAGAAGCCAATTGAGTCAATGCTTGCAGCATTCAATAGTCCTGCTGCAAAGAAAAATGTTGCAAACATGTTTACACTATTTGACGGGTTACAACAAAAACTTATTGCTCTAAAGGTTCCAGAAGAATTTAGAGACTATATTGCAGGATTAGATGCCCAGCAACTTGAGGATTTGAAAAAGGCTGACCTTGACAAAAAGAAAAAGGGACAGCAAGGAATATTCCTTTATGGTGAAAAGAAAGACAAAGATGGAAAAACTGTAAAGGATAAAAAGGGTAATGTTGTTTATGATACTTCAAGAATTGTTGGAATATCAAAAGAAGGTAAGGCTATTATGGCAGCCTATAACGAAGCCCCACTGGACAAATTTAATATTGCACAGCGCAAGGTAGTAACTGACACTGACATGCAGTTTAAGGCTTTTAATAAATTAAAGGCAGCAGGAATAGATACAGGAGTTGCTCTAGAAACTGTCTCAGACTCAGTTCTTGCAGCATCCATTGCTTCAAGTGCTCTACAGGGAACTGACCTAAAAATATTCATTGATGATTTAAAGAAATCTGCATCTGCAGCAGAAAAGGCTGCTGTCATGGCAGACTTACTAAAAAAGAACGCAGACTTTAAATTTAAGAACGAGACATTCCCTAAACTTGCTTCTTCATTAAAGATTGCAGGGCTTTCTGCTGAAAACATTGCAACAGTACTTCAAGATCCAGCATTAGCAAAGCAGTTAATGGCAGACCTAGAAGATGGAAAGATAGACTCTAAGGCAATTGCTGATTACTTAAATAGTATAAAAGAAGAAAAAATTGTTGAGATTCGTGGTAAGTTTAATGCTGGAGATTTTGCTGCAGCAGCAGCACCAGGCATGGAACTTGTTAACAAGATGTTTGCAACGCAGGAAGCATTGATTAGAACTGGTATTGATGGTAGATCTAAAGCCATGGTTGCAAGACTTAAGGATTTAAAGGAAGTTAACGAAAACCTACAACTTGATATACAAAAAATAACTTTTAATCTAATACGACCACTAGAAAAGGCTATTGAGAAGGCAACTAGAGATCTTGAAATAAAGGTTACTCGGAAGATCGAGGCTTATCAAGAAGAAGTAAGTGACCTTCAAAGAATTATTGAAATTGCTTTTGAAAGACCAATAGCAGCGATCAATGCAGAAAATACAATCATGTCTAATGACATGGAAATAATGAACAAGGCTGCAGAAGAAATCAACAAGAGATATGACGAACAGGCAGAAGCGTTGTCTAAGGTTGCAGCAATTAATGCTGAAATTGTTGCCCAAGAAAAGGAACAACTCGATCTAGCAGACGCACTGTCTAAGGGTGATATAGCAGCAGCAGCAAGAGCAGTTCAGTCTATACGAGCATCACAGGCTGCAAAAAATGCAGACAATGCGTCAAAGGCTTTAGAGCAATCACGTAAAAATGAAGTTGATAGTCTTAGAGGTCGTGACTCTGGCCTAAGCAAAGACGAGATTACTGAAAGACAATATCAGAATGCTCAGGCAATTTATGATCTAGAAAACAGAGCGACAACAGATGTCAACGGCAAGTTGATGACAAGGCTTCAAATACTAGATGATATTCAAAAGAAGAATGATGAAATTTATAAACTTGAAGAAGATCGTGAGGCAAGACAACTTGCTATCCGTGCACTTGAAGATAAGATTTACGATATAAATGAACAACAAATTAAGCCAAAGCAAGATATAATTGACGCCAATGCTCTTCAGATTGCTATAGATGAAGATGCACTACAAGACCTTGTAGACAACATTACAGTACTTGGAAAAACAAGAGATGTTTGGGATGGCATATCTGCAAAGATTGAAGCGTCATCTCTTGCTGGACAAGACTTTGATGGATTAATGGGTGGAATGCTTGCGTCTGTTGATCAAATCGATAAGGGCTGGAAGAGCATAGAAAACACACTAAGTAAGTATTCTTCAGAATCCGCTGCAGCAGAAGGCTCAGCAATGGATGCAATGAGAGATAGACTCAACGAAGAACTTGCCTTAAATGAAAAAATTGCAAAAGAAAGAGCAGATGCTGCAAAGGCTGCACAACTTGCAGCAGAACAAAAATACGCAACTGACAAGGCTGCATACGATGCAGAAGTTGCTAACATCAAAAAACTAAGGGGTTATGGGGTTCCAAGTTTTATTACGGACTCAATGGAGGCAGCACTAAAGGCACCAGTTGCTCCAGGCCCAACTTCAGCAGCCGATAATCCGAATGTAGACTACAACGACCCTACAAAAAATGCTGCAAATGATATTTATAAAACTGGATTATTTGATGGTAAAACAACAAGTAGTGCTGGAGGAAAATCTAGTACTACTGGTGGTGGAACTACTGGTGGTGGAACTACTGGTGGTGGAACAACTGGTGGTGGAACAACTGGTGGAACAACTGACCCAGTTCCAAGTCCTGGGCAAAAGACTCCTCCAGGAGGGGTAAAGAAAAATACTAATGCTGATACTGCTGCAGGTACAGCAATGACCCAAGAAGAAAAAGCAATTTTGCAAATGGCATCCACAAAACGAATGGATCAACTAAAAAATATAGCAATTAACAGACCAAAGTTTGCTCTTAGCAACATGAAAATAAAGTATGGAACTAATACTAAAGATAGTGATATATACAAAAACTTAACTGGAGAAAAAAGAGTATCCTTTGACAAAGACTACGCAGCGTATGAGGCTCTTAAAGAAGAGGCCACTAAATGGACAACAACCGATGATGGAGTTACTACTAGTTATGCTTATTCTTCTGCAGCAGGTGAGGCTGAAGAAGCAAGACTTCTTAAACTTTTACCCGATTGGGTGCAAAAAGCGGTAGAGTTAGTAGACAAAAGAACTGATCTAGCGAATACAGATTTTGCAAAGTTTAAAGAAGTAAGAGATAGATACTACGATGCAAAAGATGAAATGAAGATTGGGCCCAACTGGTCATTTAAAGACATTGAAGCATACGAACCATTTATGAAGAAGTATGGAAGTCTATATAGAGAGTATAGAGCAATCCATTCAAAACTACAAGATACAAACAACGCCACGGACTTGGCCAGAGAGAACCTACTTAAGGCTGGATACAATGACCAAAACTTAGGCTGGGCTTTTAAGAGTGCTACAAGTGCTTACCGATTTACTAATCAAACACCAAAAGGCTTTGTGCCATCTACTAGTTTTAATTATTATTCTAAGGGTGGGTCTGTTGCTTCTAGATTTGCACAAAGTGGATTAAGTATAGGAACAGACACGGTTCCAGCCATGCTTACTCCTGGTGAGTTTGTCATGAGTAAGTTTGCTGTACAATCACATGGCACAGAAAAAATGAAGGCAATAAATAATGGCTCATCAGTAGGTGACGCAGTGTATAATTATAGTATTAGCGTAAATGTTAAGTCTGAGTCAAACCCAGATGAGATAGCAAGAACAGTCATTGCCCAGATAAAGAGCGTTGACGCACAGAAGATTAGAGGAGTTAGAATATAATGGCAACTAATGCATATATGGCAGGTCGTAAAAAATATCAAAGACCTCAAGGACTTCTCTTTGCAGATAACCAGGGTATCAAGGTAGACGGATTTCATATCCCAGAGGGAGACGAGATAGGGTCATTAGCAGCCTCTACAGACGGATATGGAGAGTTCTTAATACTTTCCGATAATAATAGGTCACCCATAGACTTTAAGACCACTAGAATTGAAAAAAGAGAAAGAATGATTAATGGTCGTATGAGGTCTTACCATACTGCTGACAAACTAACTATTACAGTATCCTGGGATATGCTCCCATCAAGAGCCTATGATACATACGCAGGGTTTAATTCTAATGGAGATCCAAACCTAGTAAAAAATATAAATACCAGACCAAACCCATTAGAGTTTACTACAGATGGTGGAGCAGGTGGAGTAGAACTGCTTGACTGGTATAAAAATCATAGCGGATCATTTTGGGTTTATCTTGCTTACGACAAATACACTAACTTTAAAGACACGTACGAGACTGCACCAGATGAAAGATTTAATAATATAAACAAATATAATGAAGTTATAGAAGTATTTTTTTCAGACTTTAACTATTCAGTTCAAAAAAGAAGCGGATTAAACTTTGATTTCTGGAATGTATCTTTAACTTTGGAAGAAGTATAATGTTTCAAGACAAAGATTTACTAAATCATATAGAGACAAGTTCGTCTATTAAGACACAGTCTGCAGTTATTGCTGAATGGAATATGAATATACATACAAATATTCTAGCAGTTGGAAATTATAGGTACCGTCCAAACCAATCATCTTCTATTTATAGAACAATTCCAAATACTTTTGCTTTAGAAAATAAAAATACTACTACAGCATTCTACTACGGTGCAACTGATGCAGATGTAGTTGTTGACGCAGGGTTTGAAAACAATGACTTACCAATGAGACTTGTTCCTAAAAAAGATAAACTAAAAATGCTTTACTCTTTAGAAGATTGCTTAAAGTCATTTAGACCAAGGTCTGGAATCAATAAGGCAATGTTTTTGGACGGAAGATTTCTTCACAATCCAGATATAAACATGGCTAGAAAACCAAGATATTATATGCCAGACAAAAATGATCCATTTAAATATTGGACATCATATAGAACTGAAAATGGAACTGAATATGGCATATCTAATAAGACAATCAATGGAAGACATGCAATTGAAGATGCTGCTCCATTTGTTGTTTATAAAGAAAAGATTCCAGCAAATAGAATTGTCGTAAAGATGCAAACAAACACAGGAGATATTAATTCTGGAGTATACACAAAAAAGTCTGGGTCTTTTTCAGATCCCTATTTTGGAGAACTAAATCAAACCACTCCAAGTGTTTGGAAAATTCAAGTATTAAAAAATAATAGTTGGGTCGATGCATTATCATTCTCTGATCAAACCAGAAGAAAAGATGGAACACCAATAATACAGTCAGATGGATATGTTGAAATATCTTATGGTCTTGTAGTACCAAAAATCTATTCAGAAGTTTTTACTTATCGTGGAGAACTTTCATCAGTATCTCTTAAGCCAATTGTTGGAACAAGAGAAGGTGATGCCTTCCTAGTTATTGAAAATTCTGGGGATATTGGAGAGTATCATATTTGGTATAAGGATGAGTGGAAGATATTCGTTCCAACCTATGGCTGGAAGTTTCAAGAGCCAGAAGTTGATAGTTTTACAAATTTTGTTACTGAGTTGTCAGATCCTACAAAGTATATAGTAAGCGGAGAAACAAAATATAAAGAGTTTGAATATATTTCTGGAATAAGAGTTGTTGTTGATAGCATGAAGAAGTTTGACTCATCTTTTGACCTTATCGAACTTTCTCCAAGACTGACTGCAGACCTTTCAGACAGGGTAACATCTTTTAATATTAATAAAAGTGCTTCAGATTTAGGTGTAAGCGGTATGCCAGTAGGACAACTTCTTGCTTCTACTGGTAGCATTTCTTTTTTTGATTTTGATGATTCATTTAACGATAACAACATAAAAAGCATTGTTGCTAATAAAAAAATAAAAAATGTTCAAATTAAAATATATGAAGTTTTAACAGACGCCATTGGTATAAGTTACTATGTTCCAGTCAAGACAATGTATTCCGATGGATTTCCAAAAACAAACAATCAGTCAAAAGAGGTTTCTTTAGATTTAAGAGATCTGTATTTTTATTTTGAGTCGCAAACTGCTCCAGAAATATTATCTACAAGCACATCCGTAAGTGCTGCAGTGTCATTACTTCTTGACTCTATTGGGTTTTCTAATTACATATTTAAAAGGGTAGAGGGAGAATCTGAAATGGTAATTCCATATTTTTTCATTCCTCCAGACAAAAGCGTTGCAGAAGTCCTAGAGTCATTAGCCATTTCTACCCAGACAGCAATGTTCTTTGATGAGTATAACAATTTTGTAATGATGAGCAAAGATTATATAATGCCAACAGAAGCACAAAGACCTACGGACCTAACATTTTACGGTTCATCAGACTCTGACGATGTCGAAGTTATAAAAAATAAAACAATCAAACCTAAACTTTCAAACATTATTGAGTTAACTAGTCAAAACAATCAGGTTTATAATGGCGGGCAAATATCCTACACCACAAGGCATATACAAAGATCAGTTGGAACTATTAAAGAAGCCCTTATGGTTGACAGAGAAAGATCTTATACATATAAACCAGTTCCTCTTTGGGAAGTCTCTGGGACAGAGTTTACAAAATCAATAAACCAAGAAGTTGGAAACATGTCTAGTTATTCTCTTAGCGCAATACCTTTAAACTCTTCACTCTCTTCTCTGGTTCCAACAGTTTCTAGCGGTAGGATTATTAACAATACTATCGATCTAGGGGAAGCAATATATTATATATCAAGATACAATGGATATTTTTACGCAAATGCAGAAATTATAAAGTATGATGCAGTTCAGTATAATGTTTCAGGTTCTGGAGATGTATGGATTAACAGTGTTGAGGAATACAGCAAGTACTTTGCGTCACTGCCTTTTAATGGGAAAATATATCCAACAGGTCTTATAAGAATATACTCTGAGCCAAACTATGAAGAAGTTAATGGTTTTTCTAGATTAAAAAATGGCGAGGTTGCAAAGCATGGAAGAGGACAGTTTGGAACTCCTGTTGTAGAGCATACGGCTGGACTAAGTGATCACTGGTCAAACAATGATAACGTAAGAGGATGTAATATGGAATCTAAGTATTTGTTTAGGTTTAATCAGACTCTTCCAGCAACGACTCAAGATGTCTCAGCGGGAATCAACAATACTCTTGCTACAAAAACGACTAGAAACGGAATTATTAAAAATTTTTATTCTTCCAAATATATTGCAGAGTCTGAGATTAACAAAATGCTTTCAGTTCAGGCAGGCACTGTACAGTCCTCAGCCCTAGTAATGAATGGTGCAGGATTCAAAACAACAGAATCCCCTACAGACTTTATCTCTTATGTATACAAACCCCTAGACAACAACTATAAGCATTTTGGAACAAGGCTTAGAGTGATAGGAAGAATTAATGATAATGAAAAAAACGGTCAAACCCCAGTAGGACTGGCAGAACTATACACTGTACCAGGTAAGACAGCGGATGAAAAAATAACTATATCTGGTGGTGGTGGAGGCCTTGGAATCATGGTTGATCCAAAAACAAACGCTGGATACTTTTTTGAGATAATTGCTCTTGATGCAACTAAATTAACAGACAAACAAAGACAAAATGTTCATAACATTATTTTTTATAAAACTGCTCGTAAAGCAACAGAAACTGATCCAACCAAGCCAGCAATTCCAATTAAACTATATGAGGGTCTTGCAAACATATCTGTAGATGGAGGAGATTTTGCAGGACAGTATAGGCTATCTGCTGAGCAAGATCCAACTGTGTATGACCTATCAGTAGAGTATCAGGATATTGGGTCAAGAAGAAAGTTTTTCTTATATTTAAATAATAATCTTATTGCTACAGTATTTGATGATTCGCCACTAAAGGTATATAACAATGTTGCTCTTTTTGTTAGAGGGTCATCCAGAGTTATGTTTGAAAATGTATATGCATTAGCAAATAACTACTCTCAAAATACTTCATTCGAACTAAACACTCCAATATCAAGTGTATTCGGTGACTCGAATGTAAATGCACACGACTCATTTAGAAAATATTCGATGAGCGGAATGGTTCAGGCATCCTATCTTTCTGGCATAGGTTCTTCACAGCCACCAAAGTTTAGCATGTACTTTGATGAGTTCGGAACTATAATGAGAGAAGCCTCATCATTTAATTTTAAATATGATTTGGCATATCCAGCACTTTATGCAGAACTATCTCCGACTTTTAACAAACTAAAAGGATATGTAGTTTCTGGATTTAGGGCAAGATCTTATGGAGCAGAGTTTTTAGTTTTCAATACAACAGATACTGCTTTAAATTTAGACGAAACAAGTCAAAACTATTTGAGAGTTCAGGGAGTTGCTTTTACTAATCAATCTCCAAACAACTTTACTGTTGACGAATACTTTTTAAAAAATAGTGACATGTCAGACCCACAGTTTGACTCAACTGGTTTAATAACATCGGTAGGCAAAATAGCAAAGAACTATCAAGACATAAAGGCAAGCAGAATGCTATACGGAAGAAAAGATTTTTCTTTAGATGTCCCATATGTTCAATCCAAAGACGATGCTGAATCATTAATGTCTTGGCTTGTACAGAAAATAACAAAGCCAAGAAAGTCTATAGGTCTTAAAATATTTGCAAACCCTATGATACAACTTGGGGATATTGTAAAGGTAGACTATGTAGAAAAGGGTATAAACAAAATTGACGAGGATGACTCTAGGTTTGTAGTGTACAATATAGAGTATTCAAAAACAAAAGATGGCCCAGAAATGTCTATATTCTTAAGTGAGGTATTGTAATGGCAGTAGATGCAACAGCAAATCAGGCAACAACAACTTGGGTATCTGACTTTGGTCGCAGTTCTGTAAAGGATCCAATTAAAGTAGCAACCCCAAATTTGGTAGAAATATTAAATCCACCACTTGACTACAATACCATGACAGAACTTATATTTCAGGATATAGGTGGGCAAGAAATGATTAATATTTCTAGGTCTGATGCAATTAATGGACAAAATATTATGTATAGCATTATAAAAAATTTAAAAAATATAATGCTTGACTATAATTCTAATAATATAATCAAACTTCAGGGCACCTCCGATGTATATTTTAAGAACTTTGCAATAAGGCTTGAGGACAAACTGCCTATTCAGGCCTCATCAGAGCAGACACCAAACGTATATATTGAAAACAGCACTAACAATATAGTGGTTGAGTTAGTTAATCTTGAAGAAGATGAGCAGGTAGAGATCGAGATAATAAGCCAAGGATCTTACTTTGATGATATAATTGAGGATGGGGAATAATAGATGATAACTAATGAAGGTAAAGGTATTTTAGCAAAATATCTTGTAGGTCAGGCTCCAGCATTTGCTTCTTTTATTGCTATTGGTTGTGGAGCAACGCCAGTCTCTTCCTCCCACATTTTTTCAAATTCTGAATTAAATGAAATAAAAAATAAAAAATCTTTAGACTTTGAGATGTTTCGTGTACCAGTAACCTCTAGAGGATATGTTACTGAAAACGGTGTAGACAAGATTGTCTTTACTGGAGAACTCCCTACACTAGAAAGATATGAAATAACAGAAGTTGGACTTTGGTCAGCAGGATCTAATCCTAGCGCAAACTTTAATGACAGTCGACCAATATTTTTGTTTAATGAGAATGAGTCTTGGCAAAATGTTAACACTCCTGGATCAGTAGTTGAACTAACACCATATACTGACAGACTAGACTTAGATGGTGTACTAATCCCTACTGAAAAATCATTTATAACAAATTCAGACAACCCAACCTTCTTAAGACCAAAACGCTCTGGTAAGTATGAAGGATCTAGATTTTTAAATAATGTTATAGTTCTTAGAGGAGACCTATCAAAGATAGATACAGATCCAGATACTGGAATTTTGGAAATAAATCCAACCTCACCTAGCCATTTAAGACTAACGGCAGCGACACTAGATTTTGACAAGTCATCTCCAAAAGATGAGTTCAGATTGGCATTTTCTGTAATAAACAAAGATGAAGACAGGGATAATATACAGCCTGAGAATGTAAAAATTGTTATAGAGTTTTCAGATAAGGATGTATTAGATGATAGTGAAAAAGAATATGCAAGGTTTGAAACAGTTCTTAATAAAGATGATGTTGACTTTGCAAATCAAAGATACTTTGTTTCTGTTACAAAATTTGAAGATCTATCTAGGAGTCCTGGTTTTACATGGAAGATAGCAAATTTGGTAAAAATTTATGTAACGATAGAGGAAAAAAATCCAAACACAAATATTGTTGCTATATCTGATCAATACTATGTTTGTCTTGACGCACTAAGACTAGAAAATACAACGAACCTTAATCCTATATATGGATTAACAGGGTATTCAATTATAAAGACTGTAGACTCAAAACCTATTGTAAAAATTTCTAACAGTTCAAACCACATTGAATTTAGATTTGGTCTGGATGTTTTGTAGTGCTAGATCAAGGAATAAAAAAGGCGACAGTGTCAGAAGAAGACTTACCTTCTTTTAATGCAAGCAACTTGGGATATTTTGTTAGGTATAGAATTATCTCTAGTGATAAAAATAGATATTCACACTGGTCTCCATACTATTTTTTGCTTAAAGGGATAGTTCCAAAAGTTCCTTGCTCTGTTAGTGTTACAGGCACCTCTCTAAAGGTTATTAATATGGTTTGGCAACATCCAAAAATTTCAGATGATGCCGAAGAAACTGAAATATCGATATTTAAAGAATATGACATATACATAAGGACAAATCTTACATTTGACCCACTAGATCTTGACGATCCTTTGAATGGTTTTATTAGTATTGGAAGTTCTTCATCAACTCAGTTTTCAACTCTAGCACCTTCTGGCATATCTTGGTTTCAGGTTGCAATCCAGGTTCCTGTCTATCCAAAAGCCTATTCTTCAAATGCTGCAATTTTTACTTCAGCACAGACAAGCCTTTAGTGGTATAATTATAGTATGGCAAAAATACCCTTACCTGAGCGTGGTCAACCACTAGACGTTACATATATCTATGAAATGGCACAAGCAATAAATGATTTGTCTAAAGAAGTATCTCCAGCCACCTATGACTATGTGACTGTTCAAACAGCAGACAATGGCCCACAAAACAGAAAGATTACAGAAGTCAGAATGCTTGGGGCATTGGCCAAGGTTGCAAGCAGCAGATCCGTTCTTGCTGGGGATCAATTGCCATTCAGTGTTTCTTTTGCTGGAGAGTTTAGGTTTCCACCAATTGTTACTGCAACTGCAGTCAATGCTGGTCAAACCCCAGCAGGTGCAAATGTCACATTAATTTTAAATGATCCTTCAACATCTTCTGTTAATGGATTTGTTAAGTTTAACACTTCTGGTCTAGTGTCAGTCAATGTTAACTTAATGATTATGGGAATACCAAATTAATGCTTAAGTGTACAAAGTGCAAAGGAAGAATGTTTCTTGACAGACAGTACAGCACCATTGGTCACCTTGAAACATATTGCATGTCTTGTGGGAACAGAATTTTTTTTAATCCACCAACAAGTTCTGCGGAGGGTTTATGGCTATTAAAAAGGGAAGTATCGAGAGCGAAGGCTACAATGTCCTCCCTGTAATTCCAGGGAATCAAAAAGTTTGGTTTCTTAATGGAGACCTTGTAAGAGTTTACCATCTAAACAAGTCTAATGGAATAATGTCTGTTTACAATATCACAAAAGATCAGATTGAAAGTTGTTTAATTTCTGATTTTAAAAAGAATCGTGAAAGAGCATACACTGTTAGAGAGACTGCTGATTTAGTTAATCGTCACAAAAAATATATGCCATCATTAATGAAACGAGGAGTCATTCCGTTTCCAATGGGGTCTCAAAAGGGTGGTGCAAGAGGATTTCAGGTAAGATCATATTACTCAGAATCGCAAGTAAGAGAGATACGTGATATACTTGCTACATACCATATTGGTAGACCAAGAAAAGATAATTTAATAACAAATGATATCACCCCAAGCAAGCAAGAGTTGACACGAAGAATGGGCGATGGTATACTTACATATACAAGAACTGAAGATGGTCGATTCATTCCAATCTGGTCTGAATCTATTTAACGAAGGGTATGAAATGGAAAACGAAGACACAAAGGTATCTGTTACACTTGGATACACACTTAACCTTGGCAACTTTCAATCGCTAAGACTTGATCTTGGAATTGTTGACTCAAGACGTAATGGAGAAACCGCAGATCAGGCTTTTGAGCGTGTTTACAAGTTTGTTGAAGATAAGTTAACAGATAAAATTAACGAAGCAAAGGCAGAGATTAACGAATAATGGCTGAGCGCAAAGACCGAATGGCTTTGCTTTCAAGATACAGCAAGTATCATACCGCAAGGTACGAATCAAAGCCATCCCTTAATCTAAATGTAGAACAGTGGGCTTCAGATGCCCTTGTTGAATCATATGGCATTTCAGGATGTTACGATATACTTGAGTATTACTTTAAGGTTGCAGAGAATCCTTCTTGGAACTACTTTGCATACAATGCAGAAAAGATTTTACAGGCACAAAAAGATAAAAGCAGAGACGATAACGAGAGAGCAGAGCGTAGAAGAATGGCGAAGGAGTGGCTAAGTGAATAATACAGAGTCCAAACTAATTACTGCAGTTCTTCAAGACAAGCAGATCCATGTGCTACTACAAGCAAATGTAGACAATCTTCTTAGAACTCATGGAGATATCTGGAACTTTATAAGGCTATACTTTGAAAACAATAAGTCTCTTCCTCCTGCAGAACTTGTTACAGAAAAGTTTAGAGACTTCTCTCCAATATCAAATGTTGGAGCAACTAAGCACCACCTTGAAGAGTTGCAGGGTGAGTACTTAAACGATAGTTTAAAAGATATTTTGCGTTCAGCAGCAACTAATGTTCAAAACAATCAAGGTAATGTCGCATTAAATGATTTAATTACACAAACCTCAGAGTTAAAGAAAAACACTTCAGCAATCCGTGATATTGATGTAACAGACCTAGAGTCTGCAATTGCATACTTTGAAAACTTAAAGATCCAGCAAGCAGCAGGTCATGTTGGAATCAAAACAAATCTGCCAGGGTTTGACAACTATCTTCCATCTGGAATTATGCCAGGGCAGTTAGGAGTCTTTCTAGCATACCCAGGTATAGGAAAGTCATGGATGGCTTTGTACTTCGCTGTACAGGCCTGGAAGCAGGGTAAGACACCCCTTGTAATTTCTCTTGAGATGTCAGAGACAGAAGTTCGTAATCGTGTATTTACAATTATGGGTGAGGGTCTTTGGTCTCACAGAAAGTTAAGCAATGGAGATGTGGAACTAGATACTTTAAAGGCTTGGCATGCTAAGCATCTGCAGGGCAAGCCAGAGTTTCACATTATCTCTAACGATCAGGGTGGAGAAATTAATCCATCAGTTCTTCGTGGAAAGATTGACCAGTACAAGCCAGACTTTGTAATTGTTGACTACCTTCAGTTAATGGCTCCTAATCAGAAGTCAGATAATGAAACGGTACGAATGAAGAACCTTTCAAGAGAACTTAAACTCATGGCTATTGGCGAAGAGGTTCCTATTATTGCTATCTCTTCTGCTACACCAGATGATGTTAATGATCTTAGTGGTGTTCCTACTTTGGGACAAACTGCTTGGTCAAGACAGATTGCATACGATGCTGACTGGGTTATTGCCTTGGGACGAGCATCAAACAGCGATATCATTGAGTGCGCCTTTAGAAAGAACCGTAATGGCTTTATGGGAGACTTTTTGGTTCAGGTTGATTTTGACAAGGGATACTACAGGTATAAAGATTATGAAGATAAGTAGGTATAATATGGTATGTCGAAAAGTACGGAGAATGCTCCACCTACCTTCTATCATCATAAGCCTATCAAAAAGTTTTATCTTGATGGGGTTATACACGATGAGTCGGCACTTGGTAGGCTTAAAGCAGAGTATGTCAGACTCCTTGAGTCAGAGATGCGACTTTCGGGGTATGTTCCAAGAATCGATATATTACCAGACTTTACATTAGACTATAACCACAAGAAAAAATATTTTGAATTTCAATTAACAGTACACGGAACATATACGGGGAGAAAACAAAGCGAATGGATAGCAGGAATAGACGGAAGCACAGCAATCTATACACAAAAGAGCAAATCAAAAGAGTTCTCACAGGAACAGGTGTAACGATTGAGTCTGAGGTTGACTCAGACTATATTATTTTCTGTCCATATCACAACAACAACAGAACCCCAGCAGGAGAAATAGATAAGAACAATGGAACTTTCTTTTGTTTTGCATGTCACCACGTAACTGGATTTATCGAATTTGTTATGCACATGTCAAACAGGACATACTTTGAGGCTGCAAGATTTATAAAGAGCAAAGAGACAGAGACAAGTATTGAAACAGACATTGACAAGGCTCTATATAAAAAGCCAGAGTTTATAATGTTTGATGAACTAGTTCTTAAACGATTGCACAACAATCTTATTTTATCTGATAGAGCAAAAGATTATTTTACTTATAGAAAAATAACAAAAGAGTCTGCCTCTAAATTTTCTTTAGGGTATTCAGATAAACAAGACATGGTAACTGTTCCAGTTCATAGTCCAGATGGTTTGCCAATTGGTTTTGTTGGAAGATCAATTGAGGGCAAGGAGTTTAAGAATACCCCAGGACTTCCAAAGTCTAAAACATTATTTAATTTGCATAGAGTAAAAAGTTCTGGAACAGTCTATGTTGTTGAGTCATCGTTTGATGCTATCAGACTTGACCAAGTAGGGCTTCCTGCAATTGCTACCCTTGGATCAAATGTTTCTAACATACAAATAGATTTGCTTCAAAAGTACTTCAATGATATAATTGTTATTGCGGATAATGATGAAGCAGGTGGAAATATGAAAACTAAGATAGTTGAAAAACTTGGTTCTCGTGTATCCGTAATACAACTAAATAAGCAATATAAAGATATAGGCGACATGGACGATAAGTCAATTAAAGAACTGGATTTCCAGTTTGACAAATCAATACAGTCTATGCTAAACTAACATAACACAGAAAAGAGAAAACAAATGGCAATACTAAGAGGAATCAAAGAAATGGGCCCAGTACTAGACGGCCCAAAGGGTGGCGACGGCCCAAAGGTTAAGTGGCTAAAACTTGCAGATGGACAGTCTGTAAAGATTAGATTCGTAGAAGAACTTGATGAGGACTCAGCAAACTACAGTCCTGATCGTGGTCTAGCAATCGTTGTATCAGAACACACAAATCCAAAGGACTACAAGCGTAAGGCTGTAGACACAATGGACACAGAAGGTCGTGACTGGGCAGAAGAGATGCATCGTAAGGATCCAAAGGCTGGCTGGAGAGCCCGTCTTCGTTTCTATTGCAACGTAGTTGTAGATGACGGCATTGAAGCACCTTATGTTGCAATCTGGTCAATGGGTATTAGCAAGCAATCATCATTCAACACAATTCGTGAGTATGCACTTGAAACAGGAAGCATCTCAAATGTACAGTGGAAGTTAAAGCGTAATGGTCAGGGAACTGAAACAAATTACACATTGATTCCATCTGCACCAGATAAGGAACCATTCAACTGGGGAGACATTAAGCCTTACCCACTAGAGTCTGCACTACGCAAGGTTCCATACGCAGAACAAGAAGCGTTCTACTTGGGCTTTGACGGCCCATCTGCCACTTCAGCAACAAACGCTGATTGGTAATATGAACTACGTCGGCTTACATGTCCACACCCATTTTAGTTTATTTGATGGGATTGCTACTCCAGAAGAATACGTTGAACGTGCAGTTGAGTTAGGGATGCCAGCAATTGCCATCACTGACCACGGTACTTTATCTGGGCATAGGGAACTGCACCGTATTGCAAAAGCAAAGGGCATTAAGCCAATTCTAGGTCTAGAAGGATACATGTGTTCAGACATATCTGATAAAAGAGATAAGTCTGAAAGAGAAGGTCAACAAGATCTTGTCTACAATCACATTATCCTTCTAGCCAAGAATCAAATTGGTTTAGAAAACCTCAACAAGATTAGTGAACTATCTTGGACAGATGGTTTCTTTAAAAAGCCACGATTTGACTTTACTATTTTAGAAAAATACAAAGAAGGAATCATTGTTTCCTCTGCTTGCCCAAGTAGCGTTTTAGTTAAAGCACTTGAAGAAGAAGAGTTTGCTCTTGCTAAGAAGTACATCTCTTGGTTTAAAGAGCGCTTTGCAGATGATTATTATATTGAGGTAATGCCTCACAATGAAGCACACATTAACAAATATCTCATAGAACTTGCAGATGAGTTTGGCATTAAGGTTATTGTAACCCCAGACTGCCACCATGTTGATCCATCACAAAAAGAAATTCAAGAGTTTAAGTTGCTAATGAATACACATGGTAAGTTCGTAAAAGATGCAACATATGAAAAGTCAAAGAAAAAGGGCAGCATGATGGAGCGCCTTGACTATCTATATGGCGAAGATCGTCAGATGTCATTTAATAAATTTGACATCCATTTGCTATCTTATGAAGAGATTAAAGCAGCCATGGAAGCGCAGGGTATTGATCGACCAGACATTTACTCAAACACAATACTATTAGCAGAGACAGTAGGAGACTATGGCATTCAAGAAGGACTAAACCTTCTACCAGTACAGTACAAGAGTCCTGACAAGGAACTTGCAAAGGTGGCATTAGAAGGTTTGGCAGAGCGAGGTTTGTCAGAGAATCAAGAGTACCTTGACAGACTTGAGGAAGAGTTGCAGATTATTAAGGACAAGAAGTTTGCTCCATACTTCCTGGTTGTAAGCAATATGATTAACTGGGCTAAGAAAGAAGAGATTATGGTAGGACCAGGTCGTGGTTCATCTGCTGGCTCTCTTGTTTGCTACGCATTAAAGATTACAGACATTGATCCTATCGAGCATAACCTCTTATTCTTCCGTTTTATTAATCCAGAGCGTAACGACTTCCCAGATATTGATACAGATATTCAGGACACTCGTCGTGAAGAGGTAAAGGATTATCTTGTTAGACAGTATCGGCATGTTGCATCTATTGCTACCTTCCTTGAGTTCACAGGTAAGGGAATTGTTAGAGATGTTTCAAGAGTTCTAAATATTCCTTTGTCAGATGTAAACAAGGTTTTGAAAACTGTAGACTCATGGGATGATTTCTGTACATCAAAATCAACATACGAGTTTCGTGAGAAGTATCCAGAGGTAGAGGTTTACGGAGAACAACTTCGTGGTCGAATTCGTGGCACAGGTATTCACGCTGCTGGTGTTGTTACTGCAAAAGAACCAATCTTTAGGTATGCACCACTTGAAACAAGATCATCTACTGGGTCTGACGAAAGAATTCCAGTAGTTGGTGTTGACATGGAAGAGGCTGAAAGAATTGGTTTAATTAAGATTGATGCACTTGGTCTTAAGACTTTGTCTGTTCTTAAGAACACAATTGATATTATTAAAGAGCGAGATGGCAAAAAGATTGATCTTCTTAAGATCAAGATGGACGATGCAAATGTATATCAGATGCTATCAGATGGATATACAAAGGGTGTATTTCAGTGTGAAGCAGCACCATATACAAACCTTCTTGTTAAGATGGGTGTAAAGAATCTAAATGAACTTGCAGCATCAAACGCACTTGTTCGTCCAGGTGCAATGAATACTATTGGAAAGGACTATGTTGATCGTAAACATGGTCGTCAGAATATTTCTTATACACACCAAGTACTAAAACAATTTACGGAGGACACTTATGGCTGTATTCTTTACCAGGAACAAGTTATGCAAGCATGCGTACACCTTGGCGGTATGTCCATGTCGGAAGCAGATAAAGTTAGAAAGATCATTGGCAAGAAAAAAGATGCTAAAGAATTTGATCAGTTTAAAGAGAAGTTCGTAGAGGGTGCATCAAAGTTTATTTCGCCCAACCTTGCTCGTGATCTATGGCATGACTTTGAGGCTCACGCAGGGTACTCATTTAATAAGTCTCACGCAGTAGCATACTCAACGCTATCATATTGGACAGCATGGCTAAAGTATTACTACCCACTTGAGTTTATGTACTCAGTGCTAAAGAACGAAAAGGATAAAGATGCGAGAACTGAATATCTTATTGAAGCAAAGAGAATGGGCATTAGCGTTAAGTTACCTCACATTAACGATTCGGATATCGATTTTAAAATTGAGGGTAAGGGTATTAGGTTTGGGCTCACTGCTATCAAGTTCATATCTGACAAAATTGCAGAAAGATATATTGCAGCACGACCATTTGGTTCGTACAAAGAACTTGAAGAGTTTACATTTACCAAAGGCAACGGAGTAAACAGTCGTGCACTTCAAGCACTTAGGGTAATCGGTGCAGCAACATTTAATGATAATCCTAGAAATGATCAGGAGATTAAAGAGAACCTGTATGAATACTTAAACCTTCCAGAGTTTAATATTACAATACCTTCTCACTACTATGCCTTCATTCAGGATATTGTTGACTTTGAAGAAAAAGGGTCATACATTTTTATGGGTATGGTAAAATCAATTAAACGAGGAACAGGATGGTCACGAGTTGAAATTTTGGACAAAACTGGCAGTGTCGGTATATTTGATGATGAAAATACGACTATTGAGACAGGTCGTTCTTATCTGGTCTTGTGTAATGATAACAGGATTGTTTCTTTCATACCTTCAGATGAGATAAAAGAATCATCACACGCTCTTGTAAAGTTCTTAAGTTATAAGCAACTTCCATACAAGGATGATGAGATGTTTGTGGTTTCATTTAAGCCAAGAATTACAAAGACTGGAAAGAAGATGGCATCTCTTACTCTTGCAGATACAAGCAGGGACCTGCATTCAATTACAGTTTTCCCTACATCGTTTGCAAAAGCATACATGCATATCGAAGAAGGAAAATCTTATAAGTTTGATTTTGGCAAGACTAAAGACGGAACAGTAACATTGGAGGATGTACATGTCAGTTAGTATAGAAGAAGCGTTAGCACAACTTGATCCTAAGTTGAGAAAGAGATTAGGTAGCGGAGTAGGGGTTAACTATGAATATCAGCCTACACCTAGTTTTGGTTTAAACCGTGCTTTAGGAGGAGGACTGCCTTATGGTAGACAAGTTCTTATCTGGGGCTCTAAGTCTTCTGCAAAGTCCTCTATGTGCCTTCAGATGATTGCTCTAGCACAAGCAGAGGGAAAGTTGTGTGCTTGGATTGACTCAGAGATGTCCTACTCAGAAGACTGGGCTAGAACACTTGGGGTAGATCCAGAAAAACTAATCTATTCACAAGCAAGAACTATTAGCGATATGGTGGATGTAGGTGTTGGATTAATGAATGCAGGAGTTGATTTAATTGTGGTAGACTCTATTACATCGATGCTTCCTGCAATTTATTTTGAAAAGGATACAGATGAGATGAAGGCTTTGGAAAACACAAAGCAGATTGGAGCAGAATCCCGTGACTTTAGTAACGCATGGAAAATGCTTAACTATGCAAACAATAAAGTTAAGCCAACTTTGCTTGTTCTTATTTCTCAGTCTCGTAATAATATTAATGCTATGTATACTAGCCAGCAGCCTTCTGGTGGTCAGGCTACTAAGTTTTATTCCTCATGTATTATTAAACTCTTTTCTTCAGAGTCAGACAATCAAGCGATTAAGGGCAAGATTAAGGTAGGAGATAAATTAATTGAAGAAAAAATTGGTAGGACTATTAAGTGGGAACTCCAGTTCTCCAAAACCTCTCCAGGGTTCCAGTCTGGTGAGTACGATTTTTATTTTAGAGGTGACGATATTGGTCTTGATACCATTGGTGATCTGGTTACTACCGCAGAACTAAATGGTATTGTAGAGCGCACAGGAGCATGGTATATACTTCCTGACGGATCAAAAGTGCAGGGCAAAGAAGCATTTGTTAATCGTGTAAGGGAGGATCTTGATTTGCAAGAATCAATCAAGGCTAAACTAAATGCCTAGTTATACAGTCTATAATGGAAAGTTTGTTTGTCATGAATGCAAAGCAGAAGTTAAATCTCTTAGGCTTTATGCTGAGACAAAGACAATGACCTGGATGTGTCCAGCAAAACATCTAAGCACTGTCAAGTTTGGTAAGCAGAAATATAAAGGCAATGACAGAGAAAAGTGAGTCTAAGAGAATAGGTGCCAAGCAGCACAAAAACTCTGGTCGTAATACTCAAAAAGGAGATGCCTCCTGGAAAAACTTTGTCGTAGATTTTAAAGAAGTTGGAAAGTCTTTTACTTTAAATAAAGAGGTTTGGGCAAAGGCTACTACTGATGCCATGAAGAATGGCAAAGACCCTGCCATAGTTGTCGTGATGGGCGAGGGTAACTCCAAAGTAAGACTTGCTATAATTGAGATGAGTATATTAGAAGATCTAGTGGAGGAATAATGGAACAACAAGGAACAACGATAGATATGGTGAATGGTTTGGCAGAGATTGCAGACTATATGCAAGACGAAGAACTTACAGTTGCACTTACAATGATTGCTAAACTAATTATAAAGCCAGACATCCCAATCAATGTTGCTCACGTAGAGATTGTAAGACTACAAGCAATCGCTGCTAAGATGGCTTTCAAGGCAACCTGGATGGCCAATGTTGACAAGTCGGATCGTGGAAAGAAGAATCTTTATTACACGGCAGCAGAGTCGTTAAACAATTTAGTATCTGCGCTAAAGTATATTACACGGTAATATGCTATACTTATACTAATAGAAACGAGCAAAATATGACAAAAAGTTTATTACAACAAATTATGGTTAAGCAGGAAAAGCCACCAGTACACTCAATAGATGTTGCTGGTTTGACTGAAAAAATTCAGTCTGGATATACTGTTAATCGTATTGAAAAACAAACACAGAAGAAAACCTTTGCGCCATCTACTATTGCCTATGGTCATGGAGAATGTCCAAGATATTGGTACTTAGCGTTTGACGGGCAGATGTTTGAGGATGATGCAACTCCATATAGTGCAGCAAATATGACAGCAGGAACTAAGTCTCATGAAAGAATTCAGGAAGCAATGGGAAATGTTCCAGACTTCCTTGTTGATTCAGAATTTAAAATAACAAATAACGATCCGCCAATCTTTGGTTATGGAGATGTTATTGTTAACTGGCAAGGAGAAGAACTTCTTGGTGAAATTAAAACAATGATGAATGAAGGTTTTGAGTACCGCAAGGCTCACATGAAACCAAAGACTGGTCACCTAGTCCAGTTACTTATCTACATGAAGATTCTAAAGAAGCCTAAAGCAGTTCTTATTTATGAAAATAAAAACAATCATGAGTTGCTTATCCTTCCAGTAGAAGTAAATGATTATTATCGTCGGTGGGTAGACCAGACGTTTGAATGGATGAGATCAGTTCGTAAGGCTTGGGTCGACAGAACCCTGCCTGAAAAGAATTATCGCTCAAATTCAAAAATTTGCAAATCATGTCCTATTAAAAAGGCTTGTGCAGATGCTGGCAAGGGAGACTTTAAACTAAAGTCCTTGGAGCCTATAGATGAAGCATTGTCAATGGTGTGATAAACAATTTAAAACAGATATAACATATCAAATATATTGTTCACCAGAGTGTAGAGACATGTCAACAAAAGAAAAAATTGCTGCAAGGTATATGATTTCTAGAAGACAAAAAAGAAAAGGCAGGGAAAGAAATTGTAAGTCATGCAAAGAGCCTTTGTCAATATATAATGATGAAAGTCTTTGTGTAAAATGCAATGTCAATCCTTCCGATGTAGCAAAAGCATTAAAAGAAATTAAGGATAACTTAAAATGAAATTAGCAGAGGCAATAGGAACTAAACTTCCAAAAACTATTTGTGCTATAGACGCAAGCACGAATAGCCTTGCCTTTGCTATTTTCGATACTCAACAAAAAACTTTAGAGTCAGTAGGAAAGATTACTTTTAAAGGCAAGAACACTTACGAAAAGGTTATGGATGCAGGACAAAAGGTTAAACTATTCCTTGATATGTATGGTGGATTTGAGGCAATTGTAATTGAGCATACTGTATTTATGAATAGCCCTAAGACTGCTGCAGACCTTGCACTAGTTCAGGGTGCAATTCTTGGATCAGCAGGTCAGTCTGGAACCAAGACTATTGGCAAGGTCGCACCTATTACTTGGCAAAACTTTATTGGCAATAAGAAAATATCTAAAGATGAAAAACTATTTATTAAATCACAAAATCCAGGGAAATCAGAGTCATGGCTTAAATCTTATGAGAGAGACCTAAGAAAACAAAGGACTATCAACTTTATTAACATTAACTACGACAGATCAATCACTGACAATGATGTAGCAGATGCCTGTGGAATAGGCCATTGGGCATTAAAAAACTGGAACAAGGCAATAGGAGAGGACATATAATGCCAGAGTTAAATGCAAACATTCCACCAATACACTGTTATGTAAGAGGAAACTACTTAAGAAACCATCAAGATAGCCACGATAAATATTTTGAATGTGTGGTATTTGGTGTTTCAAGTTTAAAGTCTAGAAGCCCTTTGTTTCATATCCTGATGCCAGATGGTGGACTTTGGTGGAGACTTCCAATTTCTGCATTCTGTACTGAGCCAGGCATACCTGAAGTAGATCTTCACAATTTAGTTTTGTGGAACTCGTTTAGCCACCATGTGTCCGTAACTCAGTTTGAAAACTTAACAAACCTTAGAATGTCTTACATAGATAGAACAAAGACAATGCATAAGGGCACCTACCTGTTTACACTAGACTGGCACAACCCAGATACAAATGTTTTGGATGATGGGTATTCAGAGAGTCCAGCAGACCATAAGTGTGGTCATGTTATACAAAGAGATGACGGAAACTTTGCTATTCAGCCTAACAATAGGGTTAGGGTATACGAGCCATCCTTTACTCTTGAAAAAGAGTATTTGATTGATAGAATTATTAATGAAAGAAAATATGATGTTGAAAATCAAGACAAGTGGATCATGGAAAACTCTGATAGGTTTAACTATGATATTAGCGAGAAAGAAGTTGACAATTAATACCATGGGTAGTAGAATGTATACATCAGAAGTTTTTATGCGTAAGAGATATCTTGTGGATAAAAAAACACCAGAAGACATTGCAAAGGAATGCGGTTGCTCATTGGAGACCGTCTATGTCTACCTTGCTAAATTTGGATTAAGGAAGTCAAAGCGATGAAAAAGATTAAATATGTTTTGTTTATACTGTCACTTGTTGCAGCGGTTGGTATCTCATATGCAACTTTGACACTAAAGGGAATGCCAGATACTTTTGAAATGGAGGACGATGATGAGTGAAAGTCTAAATATCACAGTTGATCAAGTAAACAATCCACTACACTACACTTCAGATCCATCTGGCATTGAGTGCATAGAGATTACTAGACACCGTAATTTTAATATTGGGAATGCTTTTAAGTACCTTTGGAGAGCAGGCCTCAAAGATGAAGAGAAAACTATTCAAGATTTAGAAAAAGCAATCTTTTATATCAAGGATGAAATCAATAGGTTAGAAGGTAAGTATGTCAACTGAAGATGATTTAGTCAAGCACCTTGATCAAGTGAATCAGGTAGTAGAAGAATACCTAAAGGGCAATGACCCAACAGTTATTTCTAAGCAACTTGCAATACCACGACAAAAGGTTGTCACACTTATTAATGAGTGGAAAGTTATGGCATCTGCTAACGATGCTATTCGTGCTCGTGCTAAAGAAGCCCTTGCTGCTGCAGACACACACTACAGCAAGTTAGTATCTCGCACATACGAAGTTATTGATGAGGCATCAATGACAAACAATCTTAGTGCTAAGACTGCAGCAATTAAACTTGTGATGGATATAGAATCTAAAAGAATTGACATGCTTCAAAAGGCTGGGCTTCTTGAGAACAAAGAACTTGCAGAAGAGATGATTGAGATTGAGAGAAGACAGGAAGTTCTTGTCGGAATATTAAAAGACATAGCATCTGAACACCCACAAATAAGAGATCTAGTAATGCACAGACTTTCTTCTATTGCAAAAGAAGGTCAGGTAGTAACTATAGTTTCTGAGGTCCACAATGAGTAGTTTAAACCAAATATCTATAATAGAGTTTAAAGATATAGGTTTAGAGTATGTTTTAGAACACTGCAATGATGAATCTTGGAAAGATGGTGGCGTTGCAAAATCTAGATATTCTGCAGAAAAAGGTGCTGCTATAAATAAAAGTATTAGAGATGTAAGAGTTGCTGACATGCCAAACTCATTTTACAAGCATTTAGATTCAGTAATCGAACCACATATAAAAAAATATGCTCAAGATAATAGGATAGACATATCAAAAAATACTGCGTACATAGTTACAAGATACAACGAAGGTCAGTTTTTTGTTGAGCACACAGATTCAACAGAAGAGTTCCCAAGAAAAGTTTCTGCAATCCTCTACTTAAACGATAATTATGATGGTGGAACACTAACATTTACAAAATTTAATAAATCATTTAAGCCTAAAGCAGGCAGTCTTTTTATTTTTCCATCTCACGAAGAGTTTTCCCACTCCGCTGATCCAGTTACGAATGGAACTAAATATGTTATAGTTGGGTTTTGGGAATAATGGCAGACATGTTTGACGAATTCCTTGAAGCACTACAGGATGATCACTTTCAAGAGATGCCAGTAGACGCAAGAACATTTGTTGAGGGTGAGGCATACCTTGGCCAACCACCATTGTCTGATATCCAGTACGATATTGTTGAGGCCATGAGCCAAATCTATCGTAAAGAAGATTTAATAAATCTTTTAGGTGAAGAAAAAGGATCAAGGTACTACGACAAGTACACAAAGAATGAAATCATTCTGCAACTTGGCAAGGGATCTGGAAAAGACTTCACATCAACAGTAGCATGCTCATACATCGTATACAAACTTCTATGTTTAAAAGACCCAGCAAAATATTTTGGCAAGCCATCTGGAGATGCTATTGACCTAATCAATGTAGCAATCAACGCACAACAAGCAAAGAATGTTTTCTTTAAGGGCTTCAAAACCAAGATTGAAAAGTCTCCTTGGTTTGTTGGAAAGTACAATGCAAAAGCAGACTCAGTTGAGTTTGATAAATCAATAACTGTTTATTCTGGTCACTCAGAAAGAGAGTCACATGAAGGCTTGAACTTGTTACTTGCAGTTCTTGATGAGATCTCTGGCTTTGCTTCTGAGATTGGAACAGGAAATGACCAAGGCAAGACTGCTGACAATATCTACAGAGCATTTCGTGCTTCCGTAGACTCTCGTTTCCCAGACTTAGGTAAAGTTGTTTTACTTTCATTTCCAAGATATCCAGGAGACTTTATTTCAGAAAGATATGATGCAGTAATTGCTGAAAAGGAGTCAATTGAAAAGACTCACAGATTTATTATTAATCCAATCTTGCCAGAAGATGATCCAGATAACTACTTTGATATTTCCTGGGACGAAGATCAAATCCTTTCATACAAATATCCAGGAGTATTTGCATTAAAGAAACCAACATGGGAAGTAAATCCAACAAGAAAGATTGAAGATTTTAAGATTGCCTTTTTAACAGACATAGGTGATGCTATGCAAAGATTTGCATGCGTACCAACCTTTGCATCAGATGCATTTTTTAAACAGTCTGAAAAGGTAAGATCCTGCATGACATTAAGAAATCCAGTGGACAACTTCAGAAGGTTTGATGAATCTTTTAAGCCAGATCCAGACAAGGTTTATTATGTTCATGCTGACCTTGCACAAAAACATGACAAGTGTGCAGTAGCAATTGCTCATGTAGAAAAATGGGTAAATATTCAGGTAATTAATAATTATGAACAAGTTGCACCAATGGTAGTGGTGGATGCAGTTGCATGGTGGGAGCCAAAGGTCGAAGGCCCAGTTAATCTATCTGAAGTGAAGATGTGGATTCAGAACCTTCGTAGACTTGGATTTAATATTGGAATGGTTTCATTTGACCGTTGGCAATCATTTGATATTCAAAATGAACTAAAGCAGGTAGGCATGAGAACTGATACTGTTTCTGTTGCCAAGAAACACTATGAGGATATGGCTATGCTTGTGTACGAGGAAAGACTTGCTATGCCAGCAATCGAACTTTTGTTTGATGAACTAACACAGTTAAAGATTATGAAAAATAATAGAGTTGACCATCCACGAAAGAAGTCAAAGGACTTGGCAGATGCCGTGTGTGGAGCAATATTTGGGGCAATATCACACACCCCAAAGGACCAAAATCAGGTCGTAGAAGTTCATACTATTAGTGATCGACCTAAGCAGGTTGACACAGGTAGAGACAATGTGATAGAATATAAACCTATGCCAGATGATGTAAAAGATTATCTGGATAGATTCAATCTACTATAAATAAGGAGAAATACCGAATGAATTCATTCAAGAAAATCGCACTAGCCGTGGTTGCAGCCATGACTTTGGGCATGGTCGCAGTAGCACCTGCAAATGCTACAGTAATGACAGTAGCGGTAACACTAGATTCAGTAGCAAACACTACTAACGGTGTAATCGCAACACCTGCTACATTGCCAGTCCCAGCAGATAACACAATCGATGCAGCAGATGCACTACGCTTTGTGGCAACAGTAGCAGCAGGAACATCAGTTTCTGCAGTAGCAACTAACGCAACAATCGTATCAGCACTACACACATCAGCAGCACCAGTCGGAGCATCGTCAGGATCATCATCTTTGACAATTGCAACAGGCACTGGAACAACTGCAACATTCTATGTCTATACAAAGACAACAGCAATTGGCACAGTTGTAATCAACAACGGTGGAACAACTCTTACATACTATGTACAGGGTACTGCTGGCAAGATCAACAACCTAACAGTTTCAGCACCTTCAGCAGGCGCAGCAGGAACTAAGCAGGATATCGTTGTAACTGCAACAGATGCATTTGGAAACAAGGTATCTGGCAAGTCAATTACAGCAACCGTATTTGCTTCAACAGCAGTTATGGATACAGCAACAGTAACAACTGGTGCTACTCTAACAGACTTTGGAACAGCAACCTTTAAGGCTACTCTTCCAACAACAGGAACACGCTCACTAATTACTTTTGCACCAACAACATCATCAGATGCAGTTGCAGCAGCAGTAGTTGGTTTGACTGCTCCAACACTTGCACCATTCGCAGAGATTGCAGTTCGTGATCTAGTATCAGAACTTGCTGCTGAGAAGGCTGCAAAGGATGCAGCACTTGCTGCTAAGGCTATTTCAGATGCTGCAGTTGTAAAGGCTAACGCTGATGCTGCTGCTGCACTAGCAACAGAGAAGGCAGCATCTGCTGCTGCTCTTGCTGCTGAGAAGGCTGCTTCTACAAAGGCTCTTGCTGATGCAAAGGTCGCTTCTGATGCAGCACTTGCTGCTAAGGATGCACAGATTGCCAAGTTGACTGCAGATAATGCAGCAGCACTTGCTTCTTTGAAGAAGGCATTCAACACACTAGCAAACAATTGGAACAAGAAGAATCCAAAGGCAAAGGTTACTCTAGTTAAGTAATTTAGTCCAACACTAAAGGGGTTGCCAATTATGGTAGCCCCTTTTTTGTGCAATAAAATGGTATAATCATCCTATCAGACATCAGGTCTGCAAGGGGGAAAGGTAAATTAAAAGACTAATACGCATACTAGCAGCCACACTTTTAGCATTCGGCTGGCTCATTATCTCCCCAGAAGGTGCCCACTCTGACGATCCACTCACAGTTGCAGCCCAAGAAATACAGGAACTTAACGATAGCGTAGACGATCTTGGCTACCAAGATGATTTTATAGATCTTATAGATATAGCAGAAAACAAGTTCACCTATGCCAAAAATGCGATGGAACTTAGAGATGATTCCTACGATGCTCATGAGTATGCAGTAGAGGCAGAGACCACAGCCTTAGAAGCAAAGAACCTTGCCCAGTCAAATGTGGATGGTCAGACAGTCACAGTAGCCTTGGCCCTTGAACATAAAGACAACGCTCTTGAAGAAAAGAATGATGCTCAAGATGCACTAAGCATAGCCAATATTAATGTTCAAACCACTCAATCAAATATGCAGGCTGCTGCAGGGCAAGGTTTGGCATATACTGTCTATTATTTGACGAGAACATTCCCTGGAATAGCAACTCCAAGTGGAGTTATCTGTTCTGGTACCTGGAACTCAAGCAGCATGCAACTTCCAGTTTGCGGTAATAGATACGAAAACTTTATAGTTAAATTTACTGGACAGATAACAGTTCCAGAATGGTTCACATCAACAAAATTTGCAGGTTACACAGATGATGGATTCAAGATGTATATTGACGGACAACTTGCTATTGATAATTGGCAAGAGCAGGGAACAGAGTGGAGCCCATATTCACCAACCTATGATGTTACAACAGATAAGACTTTTAATGTAGAAATCTGGTGGTATAACGGTGGAGGGCCAGGTTCCTATCATCTTGGCTGGGCTATACCTGGTGGATGGACTGGAGCAGGATGTGATTATGCTGGAAATCCAAGAGTCTGGGGACAAAATTTTAGTTGTAATCTTAATACATTTTCTTCTGGATCAGGACCAACTCAATCACAAATAAATGCTTACAATGATGCTGTTGCAGCACAGGCTATAGCACAAACAAACTATAACAATAAATTGGCAGTATACAATGACAAACTAAGCGTATACAACTCTGAGAATGCAACACTGTCATCAATGAATCAGGTTTTGCAAACTAAGACACAGGAACATCTTGATGCCGTTGAAGATACAGAAGATGCTTTAGAGTTGAAGAATAGCAGAATAGAAATATACAATCAGTCAATCCTTGACTTAAATAATGCTATTAGTGATGCTTGGGAATATTATTATGATCAGGCAGAAAGAGAACTTAATGCTGCTATTGCTCAAGCAGCAGCAAATGCTGCAGCCAATCAGCCTACCCCAGAACCCACACCAGAACCTTCTCCAGAACCGACTGAAGAACCTACACCAGAGCCATCCCCAGACCCAACAGATGAACCGACTGAAGAACCTACACCAGAGCCATCCCCAGAGCCTACAGTAGACCCTACAGACGAGCCTACACCTGAACCTACCCCAGAGGTTACACCAGATCCAGAACCAACTGAGGAGCCAGTTGTAGAGCCTACTGAAGAACCTACACCAGAGCCTTCTCCAGAACCTGGACCAGATCCAGAGCCAGAAGATAATCCTTGGACTGAACCAGATGCAGAAATCAAAGATGAAGTATTGGCAGCCCTCATTCCTGAAAAGGGAACTGGTACATCAGAAGATTTATCTGGAGTTATTGCTAACCTTACAAGCAAGGATAATAAGTTAGTTACTCTTTCCCCTGAACAAGTTACAGCAGTTAGCCAAACACTCAAAGCATTGACGCAAGAAGCAAAAGTAGAAGTTGCAGAAGACCTTGGTATTAAGCCGTCAGAAGTTGCACAGATTGCTGAGCAGATGAAGTCTAACCCAGCACTGGCAGAAGCATTCGTTGAGTTTACAGATAGAGCAGAATCAGCAGGGGATACACCAATGCCATTTACATTAGCAGATGCAGTAACAGAAGTACAAACAGAGGCATTTCTTGAGGATCCACTTGGTGCAGTATTTGAAGTGGATGTAGCAGAACTCCTATCTAATTTCTCTGAATTAGGTATGGACATGACAGATGATCAGAGAGAAAAAGCCCAGGAAGTCATTATCCCAGTAATCATTGTTTCACAGATTGCAAATGTAATGATTGGGATGAGGAGGTAATATGAAAATAATAACAAAGGTTGTGAAGGGATTCTTCACATGGCTAAAAGATGCAGGGGTGGAGATAATCGCACAAGCCTTTACCCTCCTTGGCTTCTTCATAGCGTGGCTAACTTTGACGGGATCAGCAAGAGACATTGTTGGTATTGCAGTACTTGCAACCACAATCATCTGGCTAATCACAATCCCGCTAAGAAAGGAGGACTAAATATGGCAACTAAAAAGGTAGTAGAGCCTCCTAAGAAGGAGCACCCACAAAAGGCAATCACTAATATTTTAATGAGAATCCTAGCAGTCTTTGCAGCATCTGGTCTATCAGTACTTGGTGCTGGAGCAGTGGTTGGAATTGACACAATGCAGGCAGTATTCTTAGCAGGACTATTAGGCGTAGCAACAGTCATTGAAAGACTGGCAAGGGCTTTTTTGGACGATGGAAAACTCACATTGGCAGAGATCAATGATGCGTTTAAGACGGTAGACAAAAAGGCTAATTAGTCATTATTGACGGTAGTTGACAGCCCTCTCTGGGCAATGGTATACTTAAGTATCACCTATCTGGAGAGGGCTTTGTCATGACCTGTATTGTTGCTTTACGCCATGAAGATAAAATTTATATGGCTGGAGATCGTGGAGCATCAGATGATGGTGTTATTCTTTCACTTGAATCACCAAAGGTTTGGAAGGTTGGACCTTACTTAATTGGATACGCTGGATCAATGGATGGTGACAGAATTAGACACAACTTTAGACCATCAGCACCCAACATTAAAGACACAGATAAATATATGCACACCAAGTTCATTAAGGAACTTCGTGAATTTTATAACGAGTTCTGGATTGACACATCTAAAGATGGCGAACTTAGTTTGATCATTGGTATTCGTGGAGAAATCTATGAGCATAGTTCTGGAGATATGTCTTTATCCAAGTATTCATTACCATATGTTTCTATTGGCTCTGGATCAGAGTATGCCTATGGTGTTTTATATGCAACAGACAAGCAAAAAAATGCAAGGAATAGAGTTAATCAGGCAGTATCTGCAGCAATTAAATTTAACCCATCGTGCATGGGACCAGTTGACATCATAAGCGCTTAGGGGTATACTTAATATATGAATCACACACATGATGATTTGTCACCTGAAGAACAAGAGTTCGGTATATGGCTTGAAAATGGTATTGAAAGAGGATGGGTAACTCCACCATACTGCAATACTCATGATGGCGGATACGAGTATATGGGTGAAGAAGAAATTGAGGAGTGGGACCAAGGTGGTGACCCGTGTTGTCATGTCGTAAGACTGATGATCTCATAAATAGAAAAGGAATAAAATGAAAAAAGTACTACTAGCACTACTATCAGTTGCAATTGCATTTACAGCAATCGCACCAGCACAAGCACAAGATCAAAAGGTTTTAGCAATCATTGATTCAGCAGTCGATTACAAGAAGATTCCTTCAGTAATCTATGAAGCATGTTTCACAACTAATCTTTCATGTCCAAATAAAACAAACTTTATGGAAGGCAAGGGGTCTGCAAATTCAAATGTATGGCCTTCGTCAATTATTAATTCTATTTATCATGGTCACAACATGACTCAGGCTGCACTTACAGTAGACCCAAGCATCAAGATCGTCTTTGTTAGAGTTGCCAATGTTACAAGTTCTGGTAATATTCTTCAAGATACTAAGTCTTTGCGATCAGCAATTGACTGGGTATCAAAGAACGCTGAAAAATATAGCATCGATGCAGTTTCAGTTAGTTTATCCTCTATATCTAAAAACAATCTAACCGAATGCACAACAGACTCTGTTGTTTTGACAGCAGTGTCTTATCTTAATTCAAAAAATATTCCAACATTTGCAGCAACTGGAAATGATGGCTCATTGAATGTAGTTGGATATCCGTCATGTGTCTCTGGTGTAATTGGAGTTGGAGCATCATGGTTTGACACTACAACAAAGTCTCACATTTTTGCAAAGTCTACAAATCGTGGTCCTGGTCTTGACATTCTTGGTGTAGCAGAAGCACTAGTTGTAAGATACCACGGAACAACAGTAGAGACATCTGGAACTTCTGGAGCAACTGTTCTTACGGCAGCAAAGTATGTTTCTAAAAATACATACAAAACCTTTGGAGAATATGTATCATCTCTTCCAAAGATGCTATCATATCCATATAACGGCAAGTAGTTTTAAGTCCTAGGCATGACTAAAACTGCCTAACCTTGCCCTATAACTCAGTTGGTAGAGTGCCGAACTGTTAATTCGGATGTCCCTGGATCGAGGCCAGGTGGGGCAGCGTGATATAATTGTATTGTCATACCTACAAGGAGGAATATCATGGCAGCAAAAGGTAGTTTAGAAGCAATCATTGAGGTTGCAAAGAAGGAAGTGGGAACAATTGAAGGCCCTAAAGATAACGAAACAAAGTACGGTGCATGGATCAAGGTTAATTTTCAGCCATGGTGCCAGTCCTTCGTTTCTTGGTGTGCATTTACTTCGGGAGTAAAGTCATTCCCTAAGTCTGCATCAACAGTTGCAGCAGCAGACTGGTTCAAGAAGGCTGAGCGTTGGTCAGATGCTCGCAACGATGATCCACAAGCAGGAGATTGGATCTATTTTGATTTCCCAGAAGATGGTGTAAATCGTATTTCACATGTTGGTCTTTGCATTAAGAACAACGGAGATGGAACAATCCAAGTTATTGAGGGAAATACTTCAGGAACTGCAAAGGGAGATCAGCGCAATGGCGGAATGTGCGTAGAAAAAACTCGTGCATATGTAAAGAATAACAAGAAGAAGTTAGTTAACGCTGTAGTTGGTTGGGGCCGTCCAGTCTATACTGGTGAAGAGAATGCTCCACTACTAAACAAGGTAGTTGCATCTGCAACAACTGCAGCACCAGTTAAGAAAGCAGCACCAAAGCCAGCAGCAAAGAAGTCTTCTGGTGGCGGAGGAAAGGGCAGTGTGGCACTATAATGGAATCAACTAAGAGGTCATCACTTAAAACAATTAGTTGGGAAACATTTCACCTTGTAGTTCTTGCTGGAATCATTTACATATTTACTGGTGAATGGGAGTACGCAAGTCTTGGTGCAATTCTTTACATCGCTATTGAAGCATTAGGATACTTTGTACACGAAAGACTGTGGGCAAGGTTTGGAAAGAAGGTAAAGTAATGAGAATTAAAATTATTAAGTTTGTAGTAAAGGCTTTGGGTTATGAGTGGGGTGGAGACAAACTAAACCTACCTTATTGGACAGTAAAAGCAAAGAAGAAATAAACATGGCCTTGTACGAATATGATTGTATGCCATGTGCACAAAGATATATAAAGGAACGGTCTATTAAGGACAATGATCCTGGATATACATGTGAAACTTGCAATACTTCTTTGGTTCGTGTATACTCTAATGTAGGAGCAGTTTTCAACGGTAGTGGATTTTATTCCACTGATAACAGAAAGAAATAGGCAGTATACTATGAATACCATGATAGAAACACCTGAAGAAATCAAAGAATGGGTGCTTAAGGCAACCGATAGATGTGATTCATGTGCAGCAGAAGCCTTAGTTCAAGTTGTTGGGCTAAATGGAGAACTGTTATTTTGTGGTCATCACTACAATAAGATTATGGATGATTCAGTCGGATATGAAAAGATGATGAAGTTTGCAATTACTGTTACTGACGAACGAGAAAAGTTAAGATAAGTGCTAAAGTTTCACTACATGTTTAGAGGAAATCCCTTAGACGCTAAAGGTTTGAGGGATCTTTCTTTTCAATTAGAGTCTTTTGGGTATGAATCGGTTCTATTGACATTTCATTCAGACTCTCCAGACTATCTTGTAAAAAGTGCTGCTGCACTTGTTCCAGGACAAAAGTTAAAATATATGATTGCTCTAAGGCCATACCATATAAGCCCACAATATTGTGCCATGGTAACAGAGGCCTTTAATCAAATAGAGCCCGATAGGTTAATTTTTAACTGGATCGCTGGAGATGAAAAAAGTACCTCTGGAGAAAAACCACAGATGGATGTCTATGGAGACACAGAAGCATTAGATAGTATAGTAAAAAGAACAACATTTTTAAGGAATTTTATTAAACAATATAATGAAATGCCAGTGATAAGTAAAAAACCAGAAATGGTATTTAGTGGTTTTTCAGAGTATACAGTAGAGACTGCTAGAATGTTTTCTGAAACTTCTTTATCAGTTATTGATGATTACAAAAATAATATGGACAGGTTTAAAGGAATAAAAAAAATAATGGTTATGGCTACACCTGTTATACTAGAAACAGAAAAAGAAGTTGAAGATTACAAAGAGTACCTATTTAAACAAAGTTCTAGATTTCTAGATATGTCAACAATTGGTACAAGAGATAGCGTAAAAAAACAACTTCTTGAACTTGAAGAGTATGGAGTATCAGATGTTCTGATCAACACTCACAGGTGGGACTTGTTTGGAAAAGATAGCCCGTTAAAAGAAAAAGATAATATTTTAATTAATGATTTAATTAAAGAAATAAATGAAGAGATGGGAAAAAAATGATTATTCAGATTATAGGTCTGCCAGGTGCAGGCAAGACAGAGTTAGCCAAGGCACTCAAAGAAAGAATTAACGCTATTCATCTTAATGCAGATGAGGTTCGTGCAACAGTAAACTCAGACCTAGGCTTTAGCCCTGAAGACAGAATTGAGCAGGCACGGCGCATGGGAGATATGGCTCGCCTTATCTCTAAGCAAGGTGTTGCTCCAGTAATTGTTGACTTTGTATGCCCAACAGACTTGACTCGTGCAGCATTTGGCAAGCCAGATATTTTAGTTTGGGTAGACAGAATTGAGTCTGGAAGATTTGAAGATACAAACAAGATGTGGGAAGATCCAGAGTCCTGCGATGTCCGAATCCCTTGTGGTATGACAGTAGAAGAAGAGGCTGATTTAATCATTGCTGCTTGCCAGTTACACGATTGGACAGCCCCTACAACCCTTATGCTGGGCAGATATCAGCCATGGCATGAAGGACACCACGCCCTTTACAAAGAGGCAGGTAAGAGAACAGAGCAGGTTTTGCTGGGAGTTCGTAATACCTATAATACCAGTGAGAAAGATCCACTTAAGTTTGATCAGGTAAAAGAATATATTGCCAAGGACGACTTTATGGATGGTGCATTAGTACTAAGACTACCTAACATTACTAACATCGTATACGGTAGAGATGTAGGATACAAGATTGAACAAGTAGATTTGGGGGCAGACATTCATGCTATTTCGGCTACTGAAAAACGCAAGCAGTTGGGTCTTTAATTATTTAGAAGAGTCTGGTCGCTTAATGAACGAAGCAGAAGAGCGAATAATGTTTGGAGACAAAGATGAGCGTAAAGAAAAGTAGATCACTTGTTAAGTCTTTAACATGGAGAGTTGTCGCAATGGTTTCAGGGTTTGTAACTCTTTATGCTTTGAGCGAAGATATTAGTCTGGCTACTATTGCTACACTAATAACCAATGGGGTTAACTTTGTGGCATACTATTATCATGAAAGAATTTGGAATGCTGTTGGGTGGGGCAAAGAATGAAAGTAACCAAAACAAGATCATTTGTTAAGGCATTAAGTTATCGCATATGGGGAACACTTTCCTCTGTTGCTGTTGCCTATGTCATAACAAGAAATACTGCTCTTTCTGTAACGATTGCGTTTTGGGAAACGGTAGTTAAAATATTCATCTACTACGCACATGAGCGTGGATGGAACTATATACAATGGGGGAGAAAGTAATGTTTGAATATTATGTAAAGAAAGTAACAAAGGTCGTTGATGGAGATACCATCGATGTCGATATTGATTTAGGGTTTGACATTTCTTTTAGTTCTAGAGTGAGACTGGCTGGTATCGACACGCCTGAGTCTCGCACAGCAGACAAGGCTGAAAAGGCTTTAGGACTGGAAGCAAAGGCTTATTTGAAGGCTGCTATTGACAGTGCTAAGTCTGTAGTCATCAAGACAGAGAAGATGGACTCTTCGGAGAAGTATGGTCGTATTCTTGGCTGGGTATACCTTGATGGAGATACAGAGTCTATCAATGACAAGATGATTAATGATGGTCATGCTTGGGGCTATATGGGGGAAACAAAGATCAAAGATTTTCAAGCACTTGCAAAGGCTAGAAAGATTTCTGGAAAGTGATCACAAAAAATATTTTAGAAAAAAATGTATACTATTATGAAAATGTTATACAAGATCCTTTAAAGTTGGTTGAGGATATAGAAAAAATAGATCACCTATTAACAGATAAAACTGGAATTTCTAAATGGTTCAAGTGGGCAGCATATCAGTCTACATATGTATTTGGAAAACAAAAGATGATAAGAGAACATCTTTTTGATAAAAATCATGAAGCATATAGCCAATGTAGGGACATAGAAAAGCAAATAACTGATGCAATACTCTATGCATCAAAAGACTATGAGTCTTTTCATACTGGACTTAGTATTGGTTTGCTATGTCCAATATCAATAAGCAAATATTCTGTTGGAGGTGAGATGGGCAAACATACAGACACCTATGATGACGATAAGTCAAGAACTATCTCTGTTGTTCTTTATTTAAATGACGACTACACTGGTGGTGAGATTGAATTTGAAGATCAAGGTATTTTTATAAAGCCAACTGCTGGAAGCATTATGGTGTTCCCATCAAGGAAGCCTTACTTCCATGCTTCAAAGCCAGTTCTCTCAGGAGAAAAGTATATTGTTCCAGGGTTCTGGGAAAATAGAGTTGAGTTTCAGACTGGATGGCAAAATGGATGAGTTTGATGAAATAGACAGGCTTATCCTTAACGGATGTTTGGAGGTTGCAGGGATAGATATTGAAACTGGGGAACCATTGTACAACTTTACAGAAAAATTAATTGAAGTAAATCCACAACTTCACGAAGAAATATCAAGATATTTTTCTAACGAAGCAATGTCGTTGTGGAGTGAAGGATTTTTAGACATGGATGTGACAGAAAAAAATCCAATGGTAAGCCTTACACCAAAGGCATTGAATGAAGAAGAGGTTGCAAAACTAACTAAAGATAAACAGTACACGCTAAAAGAGATCATGCGTGTTATTGGTTTAGATAGGTAGTATAATTGTTGTGGAGGAACTATGGAATATTTTCTTGGATCTGCAATAACTATGATAGCCATGTTCGTAACAACACGGCTAATTTCTTCCCAAAAAACAAACATTAAAAAGAATGATTTTGTATATAGACAAAGCCATATACATGAAATCATTTCTCCATTAATACCATACATGATGCCACATAAAAAAGAAATAGTTAGACAGTCCAGCAACCATGAAGAAAAAACAAACATAAAGGTTGTTATTTTTGACAACAAGGCCTATTTTGTTAAGGATGGTACATTTTATTGTGCAGAAATGCACGGTACAGATATAGATGGGGCCAACGCAACCCTAGTTGACACGATGGCTATGGATAAGGTACAATTAGATAAGATGCTGTTTATAATGGATCAACTTAGAGATGGGAAGAAAAATGATAGTGGGGATTCAAGGAACTAGTAGTTTTGATGACTACCAGGTTTTTCTTAGAGCCATGGCCGTTACGATGTCTTCTTTAAAAGAAGGTGATCCGTACTTCTATCTCTATTCTGCAGGACCAGCCAATATTAACTTAATGGCTATGGAGTTTGCTAATCTGTCAGAGAGAGGTCTTAAGGCTCGTGGTAAAAGTATTAAGTATAAGGCTGTGCCACCTTCGTGGATTACAGAAAATATTTTAGATATAAACTACTTTGCTTTTTTAAGTAAGGAAAGAGAACAGGTGTCAAAACTTGTTGACGATGCAAAAACAAATAATGTCGAATACGGCATTTTTAGGTACTAGGAGATCATAATGGAAATCAAGTCATTAGAACAAATGGAAACAATTGTTAAGAATAACAAGGGTTTGGTATGGGATGGGTGGACAGTAGTTAATTCTTATCCTTCTGAGAAGGGTAGAACAGCCCCACAAGGGGCATTCGTGGATGGTAAATGGCATCTGCAGCGTCGCTTTGTACCTTCTAAGAATGGATGGGATATACCAGACAAGTTTGTGAGTTAATATGCCAAAGCACGAATGGAAAGATGATGCTTTGTGTTTAGATTACGACACAAATATATTCTTTGAAAAGTATGAAGATGATGAACTTCTAAGACCTGCAGTAGACAAACTTTGTTCTATGTGTCCAGTGTCTAAGATGTGTTTTGCTGTTGGTGTTTCACAAAAAGAGTGGGGTATCTGGGGTGGAGTTTATCTCGAAGGTGGACAAATATCTAAAGAGTTTTCAAAACATAAGTCTAAAACAGACTGGGCAAATACTTGGCAAAGACTAACAACGGAGCAATAATATGTATACAGATTCAATGAGACGAGCCTTTCGATCACTTAGGGGACCAAAAGGATTTGAACTTCAAATAGTTGATAATGACAACTTCTTGACTGTAAAAGCAAGTGAGAAGCAGTTTATGAGTCTTTCTGGAGAAGAAAGAAAACAGGCTGTAGAGTATATGGTTCGTGCAAAAAAAGCACTTGAGGATAATGGTGCGATTGTTTTGTTGGTTAGAGAGGGTGGGGAAGAATTGTGATAGAGTTAATTTCATTTTCTATTTTTATTATTTTGTTCTTTATGTTAATTTTTAACAATGTTAGATTAAACATAAAGTTGTCTGAACTTAGGCTTGAAGTTATAAAGGCTTACCTAGAAAAAACAATCGTATCTGAAAAGTTAATAGAAATATCTGAAGAAAAAAATAAAAAAGACGACTATTCATCTGAAGCATTCTTAAAATTTATTTCAGATTCTAGAGACTGGGCATATCAGTATATAGATGAAGTTCAAGAAGGAATAAATAAGTTTGTTACTGATATTGAGCCTGAAATATCATACTTTGATGAGTATGGCGCAGTTGGTTCTGCGTATCCTCACTACCACTCTATGAAGAAAATTTCTGGGGCATATAAAGAACTAAAGAAACTGATACCAGAAGACTATGATAGAATAGAGTAATGATCGTACTTAAATCAACTAAAAATCTTAACATGTTTATATGTGAAGAAGAGTTGTGCCAAGATGAAAGCACAAAAGTTTGGGCAAATTCTGAGAGCAGAATCGCAGACCTTTGCGATTTCCATTATTCTGAGGCAAGTAAGCCATGAATTTTTTTTGGTTTGAAAGATCAAATTCTTATGATATAAAAGAAATATCTTTAGAGTTAGAAAAATCTGGTTTTTATGGGGTTCTTTTGGTGTACTCGTTTTATAGTGATGATCAATTTGTAAAAATAGCAAATGCAATAGATGTAAATCAAAAAATAAAATATATGGTTGCCATAAGACCTCATGTTATATCTCCACAATATTTGTCTATGATAAACAATTCATTTCAAAAAATATCAAAAGACAGAATCATAATTAATTTTATAACTGGTTGGATATCGGAATATGACAAACAGGTGGGTGGAATTCAAGGTGAAGTAAATGACCTTTCTTCAAACCTAGAAAGATCTGAGAACTTGGTAGAATATTTAAAGGTTTTAAAAAATACCGCTGGAGAAACACCAAACTTTTATGTGTCTGTTACTAATCCTATTTTACTGGAAAAGGTTTCTGGCGATAAAGTTATTATTCCATACCAGTCATACAAGCAAAACAATTTTAGCACTAATGATTCAAGCAAAATAATGATCTATATTTCTCCAGTAATAAGAAAAACAAGAGAAGAACTTTTACCACTGATAGAAAAAAATACAAGAAGTGATGTTCAGCACTTTACCTTTGATGAGTTTGAAGCATTATTAAACGAATTAAAAAATAAAAATATAAACAATATTTTAATGGACGAAGCAGAACCCAACGAATATATAGAAAAAAAGCACACGCTAAGTTTTGTTAGTTATTTTACTAACAAAGAAACAAATATCCTAGGAGGAAAAAATGACACACCATAACGAAACAAACTCACAGATCAAGGCAGCACTTGCATCATACGGACGCTCAGTCCTTGGTGCAGCAACAGCGATGTATGCATCTGGAGTTACAGATCCGCAGACACTAGCATACTCACTACTTGGAGCACTTGTGCCCGTAGTATTAAGAGCAGCCAACCCTAATGACAAGGCATTTGGAAAGATGCCTTCAGTAGATGAGGTAGACGCAGCAGTTAAGTCTGCAAAGGTAGTAAAGAAGACCGCTAAGAAGGCTCCTGCAAAGAAGTCATCAGGCGGAGGCAAGACAACCAATCAAGTAAAATAATATAGTATAATTTATACTATTCCGATCTAAGACTTTAAAAGGTTTTACAACGGATGCTCTTATGAGAAGAGAGTTAGCAGGAGTCGAACCTTCGTGGCTAATAGACCTGAGCAGTCGTCTATAAACTGCTCATTTCTTATGCTATAATATTAATACCTGCCCAAATGGGGGGTAAATTAACTTATTCGCTTGAAAGGGGAATAACATGGTAAAAACAGCACTGGATCTTTTTAATGATCCATTTTTCAATACCTTCTCAAATTTTCAGAAGGTAACAACAACAACAAACTATCCACCTTATAACCAAATCAAACTAAATGATACAGAGTATATTCTTTCATTTGCCTTGGCTGGGTTCTCTAAGGATGATGTCTCAGTGTCGCTAGACAATCGCAAACTTACAATCAAGGGCGAGAAGCAGGATGCTGAGTTACCAGAGGGTGCGGAGTATCTACATAAGGGCATTGCTGCTCGTAAGTTTACTGATATCTTTACCCTTCCTGAGTTTGTTGAGGTAGTTGGGGCTGAGTTTAAGGATGGTATCTTAGATATCAGACTTGAAAAGCAGATCCCAGAAGACAAACTGCCAAAAACAATCGCAATTAAGTAGTACAATATAAATGTCCCCACACAGGACCTTAGTGATGGATTAGTTACCCATTGGATAGAGACCGTGGCGCAAGTCAGGTGAATTGCCTGTGTGGGGCTTAATATTTGGCGGTATACTTAGATTAATGACTGACAAAGAGTTAGACCATTATAATAAGCAGCAGTATAAAAAGATGCTTGCTAAAATAAAAGAAGATTCTGGCTGTGTAGATTGTGGTGTTGGTAACCATATAATTTTAGACTTTGATCACATAAGAGACAAAAAATATAACATATCTAGAATGATCCACGATGGGTTTTCATGGAAGGCTATTAAGAAAGAGATAGAAAAGTGTGAGGTGGTTTGTGCCAACTGCCACAGAATAAGAACACACAACAGACTTAATGAGCAGTAGTATTTATTACTTAACTATCTAGTCCACCAAGAAAGACTATATCGTGTTGTCTTCATAACCTCATTAACACCATGCTCATATTCTTTATTGCCTGGATGCATTACGAGAGACAAAGGCTTTGGCTTAATAGATAAACCCTTTTGAGGATAGAATATTTCTCCGCCTTCATAATCATCATTTAAATAAACAACAAACCCATGAGTTATTATTTTTTCTAATGGATTATATTGAGGATGATCTGGGTGAATTTCATCTGTGTGAACGCCAAGACCTGGACCTATTCTTCTAGAAACAGAGTTTATTGGTAGATAGTAGAACTCAGAAATCCCATACTCGCTAGAAAATATAGGCTTTGATCTATCCTGAAGCATATACATAAAATCATTATATTCTTTATATTTTTCTTTTAGATTAATTGAGTCAATTCTTAGTTGATTGCCATACCATTCTTTTAGACCAGATCCATCGTTGGACCCATCCCAAAGTTTTGGATCCTCTGTGGCCAGAGCAAGAACATAGTCTGCTTCAGCCTGTGTTAAAAAGTCTTCAACTACTACAATTTCGTTGTCAAAAGGTCTTATTATATTCATACAACCATTATACACTATATAAGATTATGGTATACTGGATATATGTTAAAAGAAGGCGACTTTGTTATGGGATCAACCTCTGAGGGGGTTGTGCATGGTGTTATAGAGCACATTATGATAGAAGGCGGAGTATACGGAGTTCCTGGAACAGAGTATGCAATCCAGTCGATGCCACCAGATAACCCAGCAATGGCTGTTAGAATTTACGAACAAGAAGATGGTGAGTGGGAGCCAACAGCGTACAGTATTGGTATGATGTATCAAGACGCTACAAAAGTAGAAATGGAAACAAACACAATGGATTCAGAAACAGAAATGGCTATGTTTGATGCACAAATAGGCAAGACAGATGATTCAATGATGCCAACAAATACCTATCAAAGCAACAAGCAGGCACCGTGCTGGGATGGATATGTACAGCGTGGAATGAAGCCAGGAGCAGACGGAGGTCCAGTTCCTAACTGTGTTCCTGCTGCAAAAGCAGATGATCTATTTGAAGATGACGACACAGTTGAATACGATACAGACACAGTATCAAAGGCTGAAGGTTACTCTCCACCAGCAGGAGCAAGATCTGCTGCTCGTAGAGCAATTAAGTTTAAAGAAGATGGAAAGGCTAATGGTGCAGGAACTGCAGTTGGCTGGACTCGTGCAGGGCAGTTAGCAAGAGGAGAATCAATCTCTCTAAGTACTGTTAAGAGAATGTACTCATACTTCTCACGACATGAAGTAGACAAGAAGGGCAAGGACTGGGGTAACTCAGAAAACCCATCTAACGGATACATAATGTGGCTTGCATGGGGTGGAGACGCAGGCTATTCATGGTCAAGAGGAATTGCTAATCGTGAAAGAGACAAGTCTCTGTTTGCTGATTTTGGTAAAGATTACACAAAAGTACAAACAGAAAGACACTCACTATAATGCCAAAGAAAAAAGCATCAGCATTTAATCCTGTTCAGATCAAAGATGGCTGGATTGTTAGACTATATAAAGATGGACGAGTAAAGTCTAAGATAGCACCATACGAACCAAAACATCCTACAAAGTAAAGCACCCCTGGCAGGAATCGAACCTGCGACAAACGGATTAGAAGTCCGCTACTCTTCCGCTGAGTTACAGAGGTATTGTATCTCCAACGGAATTCGAATCCGTGTTGCTGCCGTGAAAGGGCAGAGTCCTAGGCCACTAGACGATGAAGACTTAGTACATCTGGAAGGACTTGAACCTTCGGCTCTCTGCATATAAGGCAGGTACTCTAACCAACTGAGTTACAGATGTGTAGTACACCAGGTAGGACTTGAACCTACGAATAACCGAATTATGAGTTCGGGGCCTTAACCAACTTGGCTACTGGTGCTAGACCTTATGATACTAGTATGCCAAGAAGCATTCCAATTATGAAACATAGTGTTCCAACTGTCCAGTGATAATATGTTTTCATATGCTCTTTGATAATATAACGCTTTAAATCTTTTGATATTTTTTCAAACTCTTTATTGTATGTCATATACTAAGTATATCAAAAAGAATTACCATTGTCAATTCTTGTCTGTGTTTTTTAAATCAACACTGTCTTTTGTTTCGTCTGCAGGGTTTTTGACTATCTTATCATTGTGAGTGCCATCACAATATGGATATATTTTTGATCTACCACAGGTACATTGTCTCATTATTTAATTGTATCACATGCGAAACAACTAGTCAAGGTGTATTTTTTATTTAGTACTTATTGTTTTCGTAAAAATCTTTTGTCTTAATAAATCCAACAACAACATATCTCATTGGTCCATCTTTAACAAAATTTACACCATGATGAAACTCTTCTGAGCCTGGGAATATTACCAGGGTTCCTGGTTTTGGTTTTAGTGTTACATTAATTTTATCAAAGAACAATTCTCCACCAACATAGTCATCATTTAGGTATAGGATAGCAGCGTACTGAATGGATGGGTCCGTATCCTGGTCCGTATGAGCATACAGTTGAACACCAGCATACATTCTTTGTAATATGTTAGTGCCGTTTACTATTAAATTTGGATCTGCCATTTGAATAATGCTAACTATTTTATCGTCTATCTTTTTTGTAACATAATGATCTGAAATAGCAAGATTTTTATCTGTCCAGTTTTGAGTAATTTGCAATTTACCCTCTGCAACAAGATTGTCTATGTCATCTCTTCCATGCTTAAGTTTTGCAAATGCTTTTAAATTGTTTAGATAAATTTGTCCCCACTGCTCTTCAGTAGTGTTATTGATAACATCAAACAAACTATCTATATCTTCTTTAGATATGAAGTTTTCTATTGAAAGTATCCCGTTTGACACTTCCTCAAACTTTATTCCAAGTTCAGTTAACTCTTTAGAAAAAAATGTACTCATATACTAATGATACCACATATTGAAATATTAGGATTTATCCCCATCCCATGTCCCAATTTTGGTTGTAGAAATCCCGTACTCTTCCCAAAGTCTTATAACATTTGGGTTATCATCTACAGCATGCAGGACATTCCAGTGTTTTTTAATCTTAAGTAATATATCTTTTTTAACTTCATAGTCTGGCCTATTGTCTTCATCGCTACGCATATAAAGTGCATGGTGACCAATATCATTTTTAGCAAGCCAAAGCGAAGTTAGTCCACGCCAAACCTCCTTCCTTGATGTAACAATAAGAATATGCATCTGATCAAAGAAGGCTTCGTTCACCATTTGAATTACTTCAAAGTTTGGCAGGGCATCGATAGAGGCCTCATGAAAAGCATTGTAGTCCCTATTGGAGCCACGAACAAGGTGAAGATAAGGATCTACATTGGCCAATGTTCCGTCTACATCAAATATGTATGCTCTAGGCTTAATCTTGATCAACCTTATATGTCATTATAAAGTAGCATAGTGAATACCCAACAATAATAGATGCTGGAATTAAAAACAAAATTTCAATCATTCGAAGTCCTCCTGTCTTTCAAACATAGTTGTCATATAATTATCTTCTCCTCTTGCAATCTTTGCTGCAAGCATTCTCATACCAACTGCGTTGGTTACTGACTCTTCTATTGGAAGAGCCTCAATAGCCCTTGCAATTTCTTCTCTCAATGCCATTTCGTCTATACTCATAGTTTAGCCACCAACTTGGATGCCATTTTAAGCCCCTTGACTAGTCCATCATGATAGTCCTGATTTTTAATAACCTTGGTAGTATCCCAAATACGATAGGATTCTTGATCTAGTAGTTGTGCTATTTCTTGATTAGTCATATTTCTATTATACAGTTAGTTGCTGTCTTTGTCAAGTAAAAAGATTTTTGTTATCTTTAACAAAATTAACTATCTTAATTCTATACTCTTCAGGCCAGTAACAATAAAACATCACACCTTCTATTCCATCTAACTTTAATTCGTTAATGATTTCTTTTAACTCCAAAGTTGTTGTTAATCTTATATCAGATCCAAGTTCTTTGCTGTTTTTTAATTTATTAAATTTTTCTTCATCATCTTCTATAAGTGGAAACATAGATAAAACTCTTGGTTTTGATATTTTTTTGTACTTAGCCACTTCAGCATGTGACTGGTATGCTGCAAAACTGTAGTCTCCATAGTTCTCAACAAGGGAGTTCATATCATCACCTTTACCAGATATGCATATCTTTGTTTCTATTTTTAACTTTTTACAAAAATCAAAGAAGATTGGTATATAGTTTTTTAAATATTCTCTTCTTTCATAAAGGCTGGATGTATCATTTATCTCACCGATTATCCCGCCCATACTTTTTTCTTCATCTAAAATTTGCCCAGACACAAAATTAATCCAAACCCTGCCAACATCTATAGAGTTTAATGATTTAATTATCATTCCAAGATTTTGTGGAGAAATTGTGTAAGGTCTGACTGCAACAATGTAAGTAAAATTCTGATCACTTTTAAGTGATCTGGCTATCTGTACAAAATAATCTCCAACATCTGACCCATATGGCAAAAGGATTCCGCTGAAGCCATTGCTTTCTAAATCTAAAGACATTTCAGAAAGATTATTGTTGTGAGTTCTTCCAAACCAATAAACATTCATTTATTTATTTACCTTAACAATGTAATAAGTTCCCCACCACTCATATGGCTTATTAAGATATTTCCACATCTTTGCGTGGTATTTAAATCGTAAACCCAAGTTATCATCTTCATCTAAATATATAGCCTTGACTAAATGATTACCAGCATAGCCACCAAGAAAATTACCTATCCATCGTAATGGAAGTATATTAGTCTTTTGAATCTTTTCCATCTTGTGGCACCCACACTTTCTTCCCGTTTTTATATACTGGCCAATATCCCAAGGCTCTCCAGTCCATCTTCGTAATCTTAGGTTCTCTTGGCATTAGTACACCATACATGCCCATCACTCATAGTCTGATGAGTGTCCCAAAACAAGGGATCTTTCTTAGACATCTCGCACTTTAAGCATTCGTTATTCATTGTCTATGCCGTTTCTTATTACCAAACTTAGACTTAACCTCAGACTTAGCCCTATCGACTATGGCTTTCGTAATCTCTTCAACACTAAACTCTTGGTCAAAGGTTTGCTCAGTATCCATTTATTTATCCATTTCAACGACACCCTTAGTGTCAAGACATAGTTTGCATATTTCAAAGAACATAGCACCAGATGAGTCTATCCTGTAATCGTAATCACATTCGTGGGGGGTATTTCTCATCTCATTAAACTTTTTCCAAGGGTCTGTCATAAATTCATTAATATCCATTTAGGCACTCATTTCTTGTATGATATAGGCGAATCTTTGTCATAATTTTGCGGGATGGAGCATAAAGATCATCCTTACAAGTAGTACACCTATAAGACCATTCACCAGTAAAGAAGTCATGAACATAACCCTTAGCGTTAGCATACTTCTTGGCTACGAAGGTTTGAAAAGGATCAGGTATATCGTAATGTTTAAGCATCTCGTCTCCAGTGAAGGTATGATCTAATATAAACAGCACCATAGGCTACTGCTGCAAAAATAAATCCGTATTGGTCTGTCACTAAAGCGTAGGCTATCCATAGGCACTCATTGAACAATAGGACAAACCATCCCCATAGGGTTTTTCTTCCAACAAAGTAAATACCAGATACACCAATACAGGCAAGTACCCAGTGTGCATAGTCAGCAATCCATTGAATCATATATCCAGTATACCTTAAAGTCAGGGTTTAGTCAACTGATGGTTTTTGTTTCCACTTGGTTTTTACCCAAGTGCCTATTTTATTAATGTTAACTTTTTCTCTAAGAACTTCTGCAAAATCTGTGCTTATCTCAGATCCAAGGTACTCCTCCCCAGTCTCTAAGTCAATAAGTTTCCATTTTCCAGGAGCCTTAGTGTGAATAATTAAATCAACTGGCTTATCAAAAGAGTCAACCTCTGAACCATCTTTGAGTATTCTGCTATTCACTAGGATACAAGACCCATAGATAGATGAACTAAGCACACATCCGCAACAACATAGTCTTCGTGATCTACAACGATATCGTAATGTGTTGCATCTTTTTCACAAAAGAAGCACTTAGATTTATTCATATATCCATTATATCATCTTTAAAGTTCGGCGCAAAATAGGAGTTATAAACCTCCCTATGCCCTAAACGGGCACCATTGGTTACTATCCCTGATTTGCCCATTTCCTTAAATTACATAACCCATGTGCTGGTCTAACATTTTCTAATGTATCTGAGCCACCCTTTGCAATAGGAACAACATGATCGATATGCAAACCATGCTCCCAGCCATCTACCCCACATTTTCGGGGAGCCATAAAGTCAATTTCTAATCCACATAGGTAGCAATCAATACCATAGACAGATATAACCTGGAGTTCATTATAGTCGTTCGTAATCTTTGCTCTGCGTCGCCTATTTTTAGATCGCTCTCGCTCCCTTACTTTCTCAAGGTTTCTTAGGCGATATTTAGCAGTTACATGAGCACGATTATTTTTTTGATATCTGGCCTTATTATATAAATTGTTTGCAGTCAAACACTCAAGGCAAGGTTTAGTCTTATGGTTGTGGTGCTTTTTATATCCAGCATAGGTGCCACAGTTAGGATACATCATCACTTTCCCACACCACAAGACACTTAGTACACTGGATGCCTGGCTCTCTCATATACCAAGTATGATCACAGCCCTTGGCTTTGTTTTGAGGTAGCCTGTGCTCACCTTTTTTGACCTGTTGTCTAAACTTTCCATTGGGGTCATGGACATGGCACTTACCACTTGTTCTCCACTCCTCTACATAAATAGAGCAGGGAGTACCCTTCTTAGTAGTTGATGTACAAGATCTCATTAGCCCAACTTACATTGGAAGATAAGAGGCTATAAGGCCTTCTCTAATTGACTTCTGTTCTCTCTCAAACCTTGATGTCTTGTGATACGGATTGGCAGAGATTCTCTTCTTATTCTTTTGTGCTCGCTTTGCCTTGTGCTGGGATACTTTATTGTTAGTTTTTCTCATAGTACCAATAGTATCATGATTTGCCACGGTATGTCAAGTATAATGAGTCTATGGATGAAGCAGTCTTATACATACTATACAACCCACTACATAAGGCTGTCAAGGTGGGTATATCAGATATATCAGGCAGAAGGTTTGCAAGCCATAGGACCAAGGGTTGGATACTTATTAAGTATTGGCATTTTTTCGAACGGGATAAGGCAAGAGCCGTAGAAACCCTAGTACTAAGAACACTAAGGGAAAGATATGGACACTTTTTGGATAAGGCGGATATGCCTCAAAGCGGATACACAGAGACCTTTGATGCCTCAAAGATAACCCGTAGGGCGTTGATCCGTATGGTCAATAAGGCTATAAAGCAGACTTGATCCCCTGGCATTTTGGACATTGCTTAGTAGGGTTTGACACCCCATAAGGTACTTGAAACATACCCCCACAGTCAAAGCATAGGATATCTAACATTACTTACATGCCAGACAGTAGTACGGAGCACGAAGATTGTCTATATGGGTGTAGATGGTTTGAGCACACTTAGCACAGTTAATATGTACCATGTTTGGGTCTACAGTAGGCATTGAGAGTTTAAAGTTTTTTGTATAGTATATCTTAGTGGCATACCAGGTGATTAGTATTATAATTATTTCCATTAGTCTATTCTATCACATCAAGGTTAACAGTTATCCACAGGTTAGTGTTTATTTAGCCACTCCTGAAAATCTTTTTTGGCTTTCTCTTTTGGCCATCTGGAGAGATCATCCCCATTCTTGATAGCCTCTTTTCTTTCATAATCATCCAAACCAATAAAGTATCCAACTATACTCAAACATACTGACCACCAAAAAGATAGTCCAAGAAGTGCTGAAAATACAATAAAGAATGCAGTTGTTAGTATTGGCTCTGTCTTGATTTTTTGATTCATAGTTTCCTATAAGTTAAAATGATAGGATTGTAGCAACAAATAGAGCAAGGATTAGAAGCCCAAACGAACCACACAAGAAGAGAGCAACACCATTTAGATATACCTGATTCATTGCTGATTTTCTAAGTTGGTTTGGCTTTGTATAAAACTCTGGATCAATACTTTCTATTAAAGCCCTTGCCTCATTCACAGGAATCTTTTCTTCCCTTGCAGCACCAAAGATATCTCTGACTGCTTCATCAACATATAGTTTTGCATCTTCTGGAGATAACTCAGACATTTCTTTTTTGATTCTTATCTTAAGGTGTACAAGGCTTTCTCCGTCTTTTAGTATCATTGTAATCTTTCTGTTGTAGTTATATTCTAAGTATATACCCGCAGATGTGGTTTGTCAATAGGACTTATCCACAGATAAATACCCATAAAAATGTTAGTTATCCACACCTTTATCCACAGATAAATGTTACTGATTATATTATTAGACAGTCTAGAAGTGGAGTGAAGTGGAGGATAGTGGAGTAGGGAGCATCTTTAAAGAGGGCGTCGTAATCTTTTATAGCGGCCAAACCTCACATCTCCAAACCTTATAGCCCCCTTATACCACATATGAATCATATTGTCAAACCTTTGTATGCATGGTTTGGGCATTATATACCAAACCTTTGTATTTGTCAAGCCCATTTTATGCCAAAACCTCATATAAAATTTGCTCAAATTTGCTCAGAAAATAAAGAAAACCTTCATAAAAATATATAAAGGTTTGGAAAAGTTTTAAAAATCAGGAAATAATTTATAGTGGTTTGTTATGGTGTATATACTATAGGGGATTGTGGGTTTCATCTTGATCCCCTGGCAAAATCGCCTGGTACGGGGAAGAAAAATGCTCCATCGTAATCTTATTTTGAAAAGCCCTGGTACGGGGAAAAATTTTGCTCCTTCGTAATCTTTTTTTAGAAGAGCGTCAGTTGTGTATAGACGTTGTCCCCACCTGCGGTGTCCTTAGCAGGATTATGATTCATTTTTAGCGGGGGAGACTTAGGAAAGAAAGCCTTAAGAGTAACAATAGAATACAACATACCAGTTAAAGCACCCACTGCTTGATCAAACCCATATGAATCATATGGTGTATCATGTCTATGTGATTTGCTATTAATCATCTGAGCAAAATGGTCTCTAGGCATATCTTTATTATAACACCAGATATGAAGGTTTGACAAACAAGGTTTGATATGGTATAAGGTTTGGTACGGGGAAAAGAATTCGTCCTTCGTAATCTTATTCTGGGAAAAATAAATGAGTGATCGTAATCTTATTTTGGAAATGTGGTTTGTCTAATATGTCCGATTTGATATGATTTGACGTCGACGTCCCATAACCCCAGGCTTTTGTCAAGCCCAGGGATCAAGGATAAGATAGTTACTCTTGTGTGTCGGGTGGTGTGTTTTCTTTTTTGTTGTAGGCAAACGCCAAAATTGAGCCAAGGTCTCTATCTTCAATAGAGCCATCAACTTCTTCCTCAGTGACATTAATTAAATCTAGAAACATCTTGAATGTTTCATTAATCATTTCTTCACCAAGTGGTGTTAGGTCTTTAATCAAACCTTGTGCCACCATGTATGCCATTGGACAACCTAGGTCGTTGTATTCCATAAAATTCTTGAAGTCTTCATCTTCACGGAATTCAATCCATAGTTGACCAATCGTTCCTGCTTTATCTGCGAAGTCCATTTACGGGTCCTTTCATCTCTAACATAAGTTTATCATACTCTTCCATAGATGTCAAACTCAAAACCTCTAGTCTGTGGTAGTTAATCAAGGGTAGGTTTCTTACCATGTAGTATCCTACTCTTTCTAAGTCTACCGCAAAATCTTGGGTAAGAAGTCTGCCTAACTGTTCTGCCATTCGTGTTTCTTTATTATGAGTCGCCGTTCGTCTAATTGAATAAGCCATAGGTATCTCCTCTGTTCCATTGTATCAAAAAGTAAGGGGGAGCGCAAGCCTACGAAAACCTACGCTCCACCCTGTTAGTCTAAGGGACCCACTCCTTAGATCTGCTCAACCAAAACCTTTGGCACATAAGCATTAATAAATAACTGCCAGTCAACCTGTAGGTCTCTGCCAGCCTCATAGATAGTCTCTTTAGCAATATCGATGACTACCGTCGTCTCACCTAGTTCAAAGTTAGTACCAGTAATAGCATAGATACCAAACCCTGTTTCCTCCAGAATTGAATCTTGCATAAGATAACTAATCATCATACGGGTAAAGTAAGCATAGTCGCTCCACCTAGGTTTTGAATGCTGCAGCGCCATTGCTAGGTCCCGCTGCCACTCAGTCTCACCCCAGTGGCTATATAGGACTACATGCGCCTCATCTTCAACATCCTTGAATACAAAGTTGATCCGTGCTCCCATTAGTCTTGCTCCTTAAAAGATACAATTGATAGTTGATTTAAAATTTCATTGCAGAGGTCCTCTTCATTATCTGATTCGGCCTCGTATCTAAATGTCATGTAGTCGCCTGTAGGCTCAAAGATTGTTTCAACTTTCCAACTAGGCATTCTCTACCTCAAATGTTTGAATAGTTGTGTAGTGAATAATCTCCTTAACTAAATCCTCTTTTGACCTAGCAGATGACTCGTAGTCAAGGATTGTGAGAGATTGCTTTGTTGGTTCAAAAACAAAATACAGGTTGTATTTAGCCATTATTTATTTTCCATTTCTATTAGGGTCATTTCTTCAATTGTAGCGCATTGTGGGCACTTTTGCAAGTCTGCCTCGTCAAAGGCATCTCTAACTATATTATCAGGGTCCTCAAACTCAGCATTACAGTTCTCGCAGTAGAACCAGTTATGGCTTACCAAGACCTGCACGGTATCGTCAGGGGTGAAAGGAATCTCAGTGACAAAGTATCCTATTCTATTAACAAATCCCCAACCATTCCAGATATATGTGCCACCGTCGTCTCCGTCTCCATACATCCAGATATGGCCATTGCCTGCCTGCTTTACAAACTCTACTTCCTCACCATATGTTTCAAACATCAATCCGTCGAATGAAGCATTAGTGTCTATATGATTAGTGATAGGCTTGTACTTATCTACCCACTCTTCAAATTCAAGTTCTGTAAAGTTACCCATTACTCTTTATCCTATCTGCGATAGCAAATGCTAGGTCATATGTTAATTGGTATACTTCTACATAAGCGTCAAGCATACCCTCTAGATGTAGGCGGTCTACGGTTTGGTCATACTGCTCATTCTCATGGTCAGTATACTCAGCCAATGCTTGCTCGGTTTGATACATGAGGTTCTTTAATTCCCCATGTAGGATGTTGGTACCTGATTCACCTAAGTCAATCAGTTTTTGTAGTCTTGGGTCTAATGTTGTCATTAGTCTATTGTAGCCTCTAGCACTGACAAGAAATGGTAGCAGGCAAGAATCTGTCCAGTAGTAGAAACATCTTCTAACTCTAAGTCCTTATACTCATCACAGTCAAGGTCATCATAGAAGCCCATTTGCTTCTGTAGTTCCTCAGAGTCTTGCTCCAAGGACAGCAGGTGTAGTCTTACATATTCTTCGAATGTTTTTAGGTCCATAGTATTAATTATACGGGTTGGAGTCGATTTTGACAACTGTACGGGGTGTGACCTTGCTCACATCTGTAATGATCGGAGCATAGGCCTCTTCATAACTAATATAGTTTAACATCCTACCACAAGGGCATTTCATTTCTACAACGCCCAGGGGAAAGCCAAAGCCATCCCTAGCAGTAAACTCAACCATAGCGTCACACTCTTCGGGATCACAGACAAAGGTATACTTACTCCACATTAGTCAAAGTACCCTTCTGCCCATAGTCCATCTAAGAACTCTGTTGCTTTAAATAGATTATCATGTAGCCAAGGGTCGTTGTTAAAATCAACGGTAGTTAAAGCAGAATGAATAGCCATAGACATATTGTCTAGATCTTCTTTAGTATAACCTAACATACTTCCTCATCCCACCAGTATTTGACTATAGTATTTAAGGTAGTGTGAATTGCACAATCACAATCCCCACCGTTCATATTTTCCATGTATTCGAGATGGGACTCGTTGTCCATATACATCTCATTGACTAGTTCGTCAATCGTTCTCATTGTTTGGGTCATGTATTAATTGTAGCGTATGGGACTGACAAATGCAAGGTTTGGGGAAAAAATATTTCCTATCGTAAAGAATTTCTGGGAAAAATATCAGCCTATCGTAAAGTTATTTAATTAAAAATATTATGTGATGTAGGTCACAGCCGACGTCGCAAAATTTTTATGCATTGCGTTGCATATTTATTTACTTGCGATCCGTATGGGACTTGAACCCATGACCTCCACCGTGACAGGGTGGCGAACTAACCAACTATTCTAACGGACCATGTTGAGCAGTTTTAATTCATGCTCAGGAAATTTTGTTATGCGTTTGTTAGTTCACGCACAACTTTTAGCAAACGATTTTTTTCTGCGTTGATAGCAGGGTCAAAACCACTTGCAGATGCAAGAATGGATTCGTTAGAACCACCACGAGCAGAACGGTACCAGTCAAGGCGTTCTGTTAGTGCATTGAAAGCACCCCACGCATTACCAGCAATCATTCCATTAAACTCGCCTGTATAGATGTCGTTAATAACATCTACCTTGTTTTCCCATTTCTTGAAAGCACCCTTAGAATCCTTTTCAGGCTTTGGGTATGCAGCAAGAATGATGTCGTTAAACATCTGAGCAGACACTTCTTTTTCAATCATAGCCTTAGCCATAAGGTCAAAAGAGTCCATGTACTTATGTGCAAGTCCAAGAGTTTCACGAGCAACGGCAACCTTACCGCTTGCAGTTTGTGTGTGACGAATCTTGAATGATTGCTTTACGCCACCCTTTTTGCGGGTAGTGTTAAGTGCAAGATTGAGAGTGTTAGCGCACACAACACGAACAGGTGTAATGCTTGCTTGAATAGCGATTGAGCCATCATGTGATGTGTTGATGAGCAAATAAGTTTTTACCTTGTCTGCAACACCATTAGGGTCAAGAATTGTTTCACGCTCTAGTGCTAAAGCACCGAACACTACACGACCACCCTTGATTGAGCCAGCCGTTTCCCAACGACCACCACCATCAAGAATGTTATCACCGAATGAAAATAAATCTTCATTCTGCATTACATGGTAACGCTCACCAACGACACCAAGAATGTCGGTCTGAGTGTTGTCAGTAGGATTGGTACGCAATACATACTGATAGTTTTTGTCGCTTGTTAGGTGTGTGGGGGTTTCCAAATCCTCAAGACGAACATTCCAGTTGGAAAGGTTAGCCAAATCTAACATTTCTTTTGTGGTTTTTTCCTCTGTGAATACGGTACCCAATCCATGCCAAGCGGGTTCACGGAAAGATGCAAAAGATGCTTTTCCGTTTTGTGTTTCTAGGTCATGTGCCATGAGTTTTCTCCTTTTTGTTGTTGTTAATTTAAGTATACACCCACCCACTGACAAATGCAAATCGGGATAGTTAGATGTGGATAAATCGGACATTGTGGTGAAGATCACCTATCGTAAACGGCGTGTCGATTTGACAAAGTTATCCACAGGCGGGACGTCAAAAATTTGCAGGGATTTTAAAAATGAGCAGTTTTTAAACATGCTCAGGTTTATTAGTAGCCCCCTACTAAATATCCACTCGGTCAATCGATGACGATAACCATGAAATATTATCTGAGTTGTATTGCACTGTATCAAAATCAATATCATGAATTAAATTCTGTGCATCCTCTTCATTACGAGCATTGACAGTTACGGAGTACATTACTGTAACTTCAACTTCAAATTCTTTTGATAGTTCAAATCCACAGATATCTGCAATTTCTTGTGCTTCTGATTCATTCAATGTACCAGAGTCAAGCGCTTCCAGTGTCCACTCTTGCATTGCTTCAACGATACGATTCTTATCTGCAGACTCGCCGTATGAGCGTTGTGTTACTACTTGAATATGCTTTTCTAGTTCATCTATGCGTGTTTTGTTTTGTGCAAGAGTGGTTTCTAAAAACTCTCTTGTCATGTAGTGATTATCGATTACTGGTTGGTCCATAAGGGCTACCTCTTTCTGTTAGTTGTTTAGTTTAATTGTACTGGGTACCACTGACATTTGTCAAGGGCCCTTGCGGGGAGCAGTTTTGATACTTACTCAGGTATTTACACTTCTTGCAGTTGGTGTGAACTGGCTCTATAGTATTTCTATTATCGCCCTAATCAGCCTGGCGAATGATCCCTAGGGAACGCTTGCTATAAATAGCGTGGAGCGCAAGGGATAATGAGTGGGGCTTTTACACCCCACCCAATCTCACTTAGAGGTAACGAGCAACCGCATTGTAAGTGCTGGTGCTAACTACTTCCTCATCTGTCATCTTGAGAATACGAATTGCGTTTGAGATTTCCTCTTTCTGCTCACGATAGTTATAGATAGAGATTGACTCAAAATCCTTTACAGGCTCTTTTGGCAAATCCTTTTCTGCTACTGTGAGGTCGAAGTCAATGTTTAACTGATTGTTCCATGAGCGATAGTTAGTGCGGAAGTTTTCTGCCTTCTTGATGTTTGCTATTGCATAATCAACAAGTTCCTTTTTCCACTTCTCGTATTGCTTTTGGTACTTTGCTTCGTTTGCTTCTTGTGAGGTGTAATCAAGTTCTAGTTTTGCTAGTGCGCCTTCTAGTGCCTTGATTACCTTTGGTGTTGCGATTTTTACTGAGATTGCTTTTTGTCGTGCCATGTTGGTTTCTCTTTTCTTTTTGTGGGTTAGTTTCTATTATAGGGGGTGGGTCTGACATTTCCCCCGTAGGGGGGAGAGTTCTTACTTACGACATTGGACTAGATACTCTCCTAAACTGTCCCTGTTTCGATTATCTTATTTTACTTTGCTGTCCAAGTTGTCCAGCGTGTGTTACCATTTACATCTAACTTAACACGAACTGTGTCGCCTGTCTTGCTAGGTGCGATTTCCAAGATTGTGCCTGTTACCTTTGACTTCTGTGAAGTGTATAGGTCGCCTACCTTGTATGTTGCGGTTGCTACTGTCATTTTGTTTTTCCTTTTCTGTTAGGGTTTGTTGCCTTATGTATTAAGTATAGCAAAAAATCTAAGAAATAACAAATCCATTTCCAAATAATCTCAAAATGTGAGACATTATCTATGTGATTTGCGTCACTAGGTTTCCTGCTTATAATACAATTTTAGCAGAAAAATCTCAAAAATACAAATCCTGCCTCAAAACCTGGGGGTGAGAAACATCACATCGTAAACCTGCGTGTTGGGCTTGACAAATGACTGGTCAGCCGACGTCCCATTTTTCAGGGGATTAGCCACTACCTCCTAAGATAGAAACCATTACTATTAGTATCATTAGTAAATAGAACCAAGGGCTCATTTATTTTTTACTTGCACTAAATATGATATCACTCTTAGAGTATACACAAAGTGAGCAAGAAACGCAAGCGCTACCAGCAGTTGAGATAAGTGGAATTTGTTTATTATTCTCAGGACACTTAGCAGCAGGACGGCCAGTCATTTCTTTTACATCGGCTTGACCAATAGCGAAATTCTTAGCAAGGTATGCCATGCGAACACCGCTATTAATTTTTAGATCAACCGCTGTTTTTACATTCTCGCTATCTGCAGAGAAGTATAGACTAAGATTAGGAATGTCCTTAAGAATAAGTGCAGCACTCTTTACACGAGTGTATACCCAGAATTGAACATCCTCATGCTTATCAATAACTACTTTCCATGCATATGTATATGTATCATTAAAGAAATCTCCGTCCCAGTGGATACGGAATAGCATAGGAGCGTCTTTCTTTATACAGTCATTCTTGAAATCAATGATCATCTCATTAAGCAAGCGGACCATATCTTCACCGTCTGCGTCTTTAAGCAGATCCCAATTGTGTAATAGGTTAGCCTTTACACCCTTGAAGAGTTTTTCAAGTTTTCCTGCATAGCATACGCTTTCACATACGCTAGTGGCACCAGGGCACGAGAAAGCCTTTCCAGCAGGTAGACCAAAGGTATTTGCGATTGCGGCTTGCTTTCCATTTTTTGTGACAAGATTAGCCACCTTTCTATCATTAGAGCGTTTTAGTTTAAGTGTATTAGTAGTCAAGGCCTAGACTCATTTCTAGAGCAATGTCTTCGTTATAAGTATATGACATTTCTTCAAGAAGGCAATGAGTGCACTTATCTTCATACTCATCTACAGAGTTTTCTTTGCATGAAGGGCACACTGTTGCATAGTACTCATCAAGAATTTCATCGTTTTCGTAGGTCATGGGCTATTCTCCTTTTTGTTGATATTTTAATTGTATCAGTTCGGACTGACATTTCTTTCGATTGTAAGTCCTTTTAGAAGGCACGGCAGAGGCAGCGTTGCTACGGCGTAGGTCCATAAGCCTGCGGAGTTCCTCATCTGTTTTCTTCATATAACAATATTAACACACATCCAACAAAAATGTCAAATCTGAATCGTGTGATTAAAATCACAAAAATTTTTCCGAGCCCAGGTTCGGGGAAAAGAAAATTAACCTTCTTAAAGATATTTTATATAGGTTACTGGTGAGTAGGGCAAGGTTATCCACAGGTTATCCCCAGACACACCCGAACGCGACGTCCAAAAATCGCAGAGTTTTATTTCTGCGATCTTGGTTTTTATTTATTCGTTTTCTAAATACGATTCAAAATCATTTAGAAAAACACGATACGCAATCGGGTCGCACTCTTTTAGAATGTCAGCAGGATAAAATAAAATTCCTGCAATCACTACTGGTTCATGCGAATCGTTTATGTATTCGTTGAATTGCTCTTGCAATTCTTGTTCTAACTCATAGTCAGTTTTTTCATCAATCTCATTTAGCAATTCTGCTAATACGGGCTCAACTGCTTTTGCAGCAAGGTCTAACTTTTCTTGTAGTGTTTTCATTTATTTAACCAACCCTTCGAACCATTGAGAATAACCACCCATGAAGAATACCTCTTCACCTTTGTGATTAGTAAGTGTTGCAGTCAATGATTCAGTTTCATCATTAACCTCTAGAATCTCTTTGACAAGATAGTTTTGATCGTTGGAGATAAACAGTTTTCCAACATTGGTTTTATTTATTAGTGATAGTGACATTAGTTTTCTACTTTCTTTAATTCATGTTGATTGTTAAGGGGGCGATTGTTATTGGAGAACATGGCTTCAATAACCGCTTTATCTTTTATTGATTGAGCAATTCTTTTTTCTTGTTGCTCTTTAAGAATTCTATCAAAGGTACTCATTAGTCAAAGTATCCAAATTCTCCTATGCAAGAACCACAGATACCTGAAAATTCTTGCTCATGCTTTTCGCAATAAGCGACTTTCTTTGTTACATTAGTGTTAGTCATTTTTGACCTAACCTTTCTTAGTGAGAGTTTCTCACTTTCTTTATACTGTAAGTGTAGCATGGGGGACTGACAAATTAGCCTGTTTTTCGGGCGTGTCGGAAAACTATTTTTTGTGATAAGCATCACATGACTTATCCACAGGTTATCCACAGGCGACGTCGCATTTTTTATGCGGGGAAGTGCATAAAAAATACTTTTAGTTATTCTTCATCTTCAATAAAAACATACAAGGGAATTAAATCGGTGTAAGCAAATTGCACTATTTCTTTTTCACCAAATTCGTTTTCTGTTTGTATGTCATAGTTATCGCCAGTAGAATCACTCTCAATAAAAAGAATCTCAACAATGTCATCTCCCGTTTTTATCAAATCGCCTAGCATTAGTTGATCTGGTGTTAAGTTATCTGCGTGTATTAAATCCATAGCAATCATTGTATCAGACATTAAATAAATTCCGCCAAATCTCTATCCATGATCTCATTCATTTCAAGCCCTTCGCTTTCTGCAATGGCTTCCCATAGATCGTTTTCTGTAAAGTCACCATCAGGGTGCCATTCTGCAAGAATTGAGTATAGGTTTCTCATTAGTATTCCTCATCTACTGGGTCAATAAACCAAGATAAGTGGTGCTGCTCTACAATTGCTCTTGCTGGTGCGTGGCTCATTCCTTTATAGAATACGCCTTCAGGCATAGCAATAAATCGCTCATAGTCCTCATCATAGTATGCGTCAATAGCCTCGATACAAGGTTGCACCATACTTAGCGGTACTGGAGGATAGTGATTACCCTGCAAATGATACGCTAATTGTGTTTCCAAATCCAATACGCTATCTGCTAATCCAATTGCTGTAACACTTCCCATTTACTTACCTCCTACAATTCCTGAGCGATACAAAATCTTTGTATGCATTTTGCCACTAGGCTCTGATAAATTAACTGTACGGAATTCATTAGCAAATCCGTGGTCTGTAAATCTTTCAAAAACTTGCACGGCACTTAGTGCATCTGAGTAGCGACCAACCCAATTAGGCTTAGCCTCTCCGTCATTAGTAGTAGTAACTGAGTATAGGTATTCGTTCATTATGCATTTTCCTTTTCTTTATTGTGTTCATTTATTTCATTACTAGCGTACCATACGACATAGTCGTTTTCAAGTGACACGCCTTTAGCGCACTCACAAAATTCTGAGTCATACTCGCCTGATGAGTTACCAAAAAATAGTACGCCCTCATCATAGCAATCAACGCAATCAACCAAAAATTCAATTAAGTTTCCCATTAGTTATCCTGTACCTTTACTGCTAGTGTGCGACAAGTAGTTTTCCCACCATTACTAGGGCGAACCTCGACTAGATAACTTTCGCAATCTTTGTACCAAACTGCGTTAGGGTGTTTTTCTGCTGAAATAATTTCTCCCTGCAAGGTGCGTGAGAAATACATTTTTCCTACAAGTAGGTTTTCTATTGTATAGACATTTGCTGACATTTGCCAACCTCTTTCTTTTTGTTATTAAATCTATCCTACCATGGGGGTCTGACAAATCTTTGTTATTTATTTTTCTTACTATGTAAGTTTAGCCTATTAGCCATAAATTATCAAGTTACTAGCGAGTAAATCCAAATAGTGAGACGCTCAACCTATGTGATAAAACTCACAGAGTGGCGACACGCCCGACCGCGACGTCCCAAAAAATTGGGAGCAGTTTTAGATCTTGCTCAGGATTTTATTTATTATGAATTAGTATTTGCTAAATCATTTACGCCACATGCAATTTTAAAAGTCATTGGATTAAATCTTGGGTTATCAGATAAAAACATGTCTGAAAAATCATAGATTAAATCTTCAAAAGTAAATTGGTCAATTAACTCTGAATAACTTTTTAGAATTTCAGCGGTAGCGACATAGTCCTTGCGTGTCATCATTATTCTGCCACCTTTAGAATTGCATAGGTACCACGCTCATTTAGTTCATCAAGCACTGGCTGAATTTTTGGTGTAAGTAATTCTTTTAGCATTCCTTCAAGAAGTGTTATTTGCATTTCGTTTTCTAGTGCAAGAAGTTGCATACCGATTGGGTGAGTTTCATCAACCTCAGTTACGAATTTTAGATTGTGTTCGATTTTTACCATTGTTAGTTTTCCTATTCTTTAGTTTGAGTTAGTAAGTGTACGAGTGCCACGAAGTGTGCCACTTAGACCGAGAGCATCGCAAGCGATTTTTACAGATACGCCAACAGGTAATTGTGTTGGGTATTGTGATACGAATTGAGCAACCGCACCCTTAGAGGCAAGGTTGATTTTTTTGACAGAACCATTAAAGGTTTCTAGTGTTAGAGTGTAAGTCATTGAGAGACTTCCTTTCGTTAAGTTGATAAGACTATCCTATCATGGGGGGCTGACATTTTTGCCACTTATTCGCTAAGGCTCATTGTGATTTACATCACACTTATTTGCTTAGGCTCATTGGCTAAACTGTCATTATTTAATTGTTATAGTAGAATACTAGCAGATAAAAGTGAAAAAGTCAAGTTTAGACACGCACAAATCGGACATTTTCTATGTGATTTACATCATACGAACATCTGTTCGAAACGACGTCGTTTTTTTGCAGGGAATTTATTTATTCAGTTACAAATAAATAAAACCCATAACACAAACAGATCATTGAAAACCAAAAGAGTGCATTTCCATTTACAAAAAAGTCAATCATTTATTCAACCTCAATTTCTCTATAGTCAATAACATGAAAGTCAAGTTGTCTTTCTAGAGGCATAGCCTTTAGCCATGATAGTGCAGACTCAAAATCTTCTGCTTCAACATCAACGAATAACTCAAAATTAAAAATAGCCATTTTATTTATTCTCCTTTCTTGTATAAAAAATCCCAAGCCTTACGGCATAACACGATAGACTTGCAGTTATCGCAACAGATAACACCATGAGGGTTTAACTCAAGGTCATACATGTCAATTGTGGTAGTTACTGCACCACATACAGATTTAATTGGTACAAAGGTACTCATTTAGAAACCTTCCAATCTGTCCACATAGGTAGACGCTCTGGGTCGGTATCGTTATACCAACGCTCAATGTTTTGTTCACAATCTTGGCAGAAAGTGAATTGCTCATCTCCAATTTCTGAGATAGCAGATTTCATTGGATTGTGCTCTACGCACTTTTTATTTTCTAGTGTTATCATTTTTGACAACCTTTCTT